>Ga0065708_1006479_pt1 | contig 116814 bp, 99 predicted proteins | sample Hoacrofraction12_2_FD_59095 | JGI IMG/M metagenome (GOLD analysis project Ga0065708, IMG submission 59095) | Hoatzin crop microbial communities from Cojedes, Venezuela, sample from fiber fraction 12 v1 | ecosystem: Host-associated > Birds > Digestive system > Esophagus > Crop | place... | reverse complement strand
GGTGGCGCGTAGCGATGGGGTGGTTTGAAAGCCGCGGAGCGGCGCCCTGCTCTGAGCGATAGCGAGGAGCCCTTAACCGAGGGTGAAGACCGCTAGGTCTGAACCCTCGGATAGGCATCTATATGCTCCTCGACCCCAGCGGGGTCGCCCTGACGCGAGCGGAGCGAGAGGAAAAATTAAGCTCGAGTTTCAGCCGCTTCGCGTCTGCAACATCGGCTTCGCCTCGGCAATGTCAAGCCTACGATGGTGTTCCCCGTCCGCTTGTTAACGACAATGCCGCCGACGCAACCGTATCGCTTGATAGAACGTTTCAATTGCTTTTTGCCCTCGTCGTCTATCATCCTCGGATTGTAACTTGACGGGTGTATCTCGGAGCGCTTTAGCGTCACCGTCTCGCTTTGTGCAAAATACTTGTTTTCTTTCATATTTTAAACTTTTCTCTATTTTTATTTTGTTGTTTTGAAAATTTATTTTACCTTTGCTGCAGAAAGGTGGTAGGTAGATTCGCGATTTGTGGAAGGGCGACTTGTCGCAAGGACAAGGGCAGTGATTCGACCTCACCGCTTACCACCTTTATCTTACTTTTTTATATTTGTTAAATTCGTTCACGTCAGTTACTAATTTTGCAGTAACGAAATTTACGACACGCGTTTTCGTTCTATCAATTTTTATCTCGCGAAAAGGGTGAATAACAAACTTGTTCTTGAAATCAGTATAAATGAATACCCGGTCTTCCAATCTTACGGTATCGTCATAATATAGATTCATCTTATACCTCATAATCGGGAAATTTTCCAAGTCACTTTGACTAACTGCGACGCCATCCCTCTTTTTAGAATCTCTAATGGCATGCGCTATCTGCGTTGGCGACATATAAAGGTCGCCATCTGCGATATTTATACCGTTTGAATTGGCATAATCCTTCATTATTCTTTCAACTCCACCTATGCTAAAAGGTTTGGATGTGGAATACCCACGGCTTTTTATATCTGCAAGCACGGCGCGAATTTTCGCCGCAGCCTTTCTTTCAGACACGCCATAAATATGTCCACTATCTCCATTCATTTATTATCCGTTTGAGATACCAATATAAGTGTTCCTTGCTTTGCTTTTCATTGTTTTCGGCTCACTCATGTTCCGACAGCCCACTGTCGCAACATGGTTTTCGCCTCGGCAATGCTGAAGTAAACTTGGCTCTGGTCTCGGTTTGCACGAGTTTCGCTCACTTCGTTCGCGCAACATCGGCTTCGGTTCGGCAATGCTGAAGCAAACTTGGCTCTGGTCTCGGTTTGCTCGAGTTTCGCTCACTTCGTTCGCGCAACATCGGCTTCGCCTCGGCAATGCTGAAGCAAGCTTAGCATTGCTCTCACCTTGCTCGAGTTTCGCTCACTTCGTTCGCGCAACATCGGCTTCGGTTCGGCAATGCTGAAGTAAACTTCGCATTGCTCTCACCTTGCTCGAGTTTCGTCGACTTCGTCGCCGCAACATCGGCTTCGCCTCGGCAATGCTGAAGTAAACTTCGCATTGCTCTCGGCTTGCTCGATGTTTCACGGACTTTTTATTGAGGGGTTGTGGCCTCCCAAAAACGAAAAACTCCTTGTGTGCGTGCGCGCGTGACTAAAAAAATGGCGTTCCGCCCTTTGTACATCCCGGAAGTGCAGTCACGCGGGCGCGCGAGGGCCGATTTTTTAACATAAATTAAGGGAAAATTCGGCGCGAAATCAGGTTGTGGGTAGATTTTTTTACAATTGTTTCACGAACTTCGTCCGCGCCAAGTAAGTGCAAATCGAACGCAATACAAAGTTAGTTCAAATGAGCGCCATGCAAGTTTATTTGCTAATGGCCGAATGCAGCCGAAGTTATTTAAAACTTGTTTTAGTGTTGCTGAGATGCAGCCTTACTTGCGCAATAGCGAACATCGGCGGCGCGTTCAAGGAAAAAATATAAACTTTTCAACGCCAAAAGAGGAGTTCTTCAAAAATATTCATTAAATTTGCACTTGATAGTTGAATTCCACAAAACAAATATCTACAACTTTAAAACATAACAATATGGCAACTCCTCACATTTCAGCACCGGAAGGTGCATTTGCAAAGACGGTATTGATGCCGGGTGATCCTTTGCGCGCAAAATTATTGGCAGAAACATTCCTGGAGAATCCCGAACTGGTAACCTCAGTTCGCAATATCCTGGGATACACCGGTACCTATAAGGGCGTTCGTCTGTCGGTAATGGCAAGCGGAATGGGTATACCCAGTATCGGAATCTACTCCCACGAACTGTACACCTGCTACGATGTGCAAAATATCATACGTATCGGCAGTGCCGGTTCATACACCGACCGCCTCAATGTGCTTGACGTCGTCTTGGCCGATTCGGCAGTGAGCGACTCCACATACCCACTGCTGCACAGTGGAAATCTGGCACACGTGCTCTATCCCACCCCACGCATCAATGAAACAATTTTAAAGAAGGCTGAAGAACTGAAAATCAACTGCAAACTGGGGCGTGTCAATTCTTCTGACGTATTCTACGGAACGGAGAAGTCGGAGACATGGCAGGAGTTGCGCGACCGTACCGGCGCCGACTGCGTAGAGATGGAAAGTTTCGGTCTGTTTGAGAATGCCCGCTCACTGGGCAAGGGTGCCGCTTGCCTGCTCACCATCAGCGATTCCTTTGTCACCACTCAGGCACTGTCGGCAGAAGATCGTCAGAAGTCGTTTATGGAGATGATGCGCCTGGCATTGGAATCTTCCATCGTATTGTAAATATCATGAGGAGGGTGTGTCACGCGTGACACACCCTCTCTATATGATGCTCTATGCCTAATTTTTCAACGAATACGTCACCGTGGTGACGACGCGGACTTTCTTGATGTAGGGCGTATTCGAGTCGCGGTCCTCAATGGAGAACTGGCCCTGGTCGGCACTCACGATTTTGTTCAGTTTGCTGTGGCTGTTCTCGGCAAACTGGCGGGCGGTCTTCTCGGCATTCTCGATGGCCTCCTGCATCATCTTGGGTTTCATCGACTTGAAACTGACGTACTCGTACTTAATCGGATTGTCGTAGCCGCCGTCAACGATGGCGACGCCGTCCTTGAGCAGTTCACCCTGACGGGCAATGATACCGCGCACCCGTTTGACATCGCGCGACGAGACGGTGATGATACTGGTGATATTGTAGCGGTACACGTTTTTCTGGTTGGAATACTCGTTGGCGTTCATGTCGATGACCTGCGGGGCATTCACCGTGATTTCGGATTCCTTCAAGCCCGCTGAGGTCAGAAACGCCTTGATGGTCTGTTCCTTCTTCGCGATGCGCTGGTAGAGTTCGGGCAGGTCGTTGCCGATTTCCTTGGAGACGATGGGCCAGGTCACCTTGTCGGCCTCCACTTCCCTTTCGCTCAGTCCTTTGACACTCACTTTCCGGTCACGGTTGGAGAAGTTGTCCATACCGGCCTTAACGCACAGACCTAAAATGATGATACTGGCGCCCAGTATCGCTGCGGTGATGATTTTGTCTTTCATATTTTGGTTTTTATTCCTTTCGGGTGCAAAGATAGCGTTTATTTTGATTAAACAAATTTTTTGCCGAATTTATTATGGAATCTCAGTATTCTCGCTCCACGTTACACTCTCCTCGTTTTTCATTATAAAAGTGTTAAATTTACACTTCCATGTTATAAAACATAATAAAGCATGGTACTAATATCATGGAAATTCGTTATATTTGCAGAAATATTTTAAATTCCTTACAACATGAAATCACAGAAAAAACTTTGGTTGTTCGCGCTCTTGCTTTGCGCCATCTGTGCTTGTTCCGACAAGCCGTCGGCATCAAAGATGCCCGTATCGGGACTGCTCCCTCACGATTTCGACTCAGTCATCAACGACAAACCGGTGAAGCTCTACACCCTGACCAACAAGAAGGGCATGGAGGTGTGCATCACCAACTTCGGCGGTCGCGTGGTGTCGATCGTGGTGCCCGACAAGGACGGAAATCCCACGGACGTGGTGTTGGGTTATGACAACCTGGAACAATATGCCGACACGGTCAACTCGCCAAGCGATTTCGGCGCTACGGTGGGCCGCTACGCCAACCGCATCAAGAACGGCCGGCTCAATATCGGCGGCAAGACGTACAACCTGCCGCGCAACAATTTCGGTCACTGCCTGCACGGCGGTTATTCGGGATGGATGTATCAGGTGTATGACGCCGAGCAGCCCGACAAGCAGACGCTCCGGCTGAAGATTGTCTCTCCCGACGGTGACAACGGTTTTCCCGGAACGGTGACGGCGACGGCCGTCTACAAAGTGACCGACGACAATACGCTCGACATCCGTTTTGAGGCGGAGACCGACGCGGAGACGGTGGTCAACATGACCAACCACAGTTACTTCAACCTGAACGGCAATCCCGCCGAAGAGGGCATGAACATGGTGTTGTACATCAACGCGGACAAGTATACGCCCAGCGATGACACATATATGACCACGGGTGAAATCAGACCGGTGACGGACACGCCGATGGACTTCCGCACGCCGCGCCCCATCGAGGAGACCGTCAACGACTCAACGTTCACCCAAATCAAGAACGCGGGCGGATACGACCACAACTGGTGTCTGAACACCTATAAGGACGGCAAGGGCGACGACACCCAGGTGTGCGCCTCGCTCTACTCTCCCCTGACCGGCATCCTGTTGGAGATGTACACCAACGAACCGGGCGTGCAGGTCTATACGGCCAACTTCCAGGGCACGGGCATCTCGTGCAAGAACGGTACGCTGTATCCCAAGCACGTGTCTGTGTGTCTGGAAAGTCAGAAATATCCCGATTCGCCCAACAAGCCCTCCTGGCCTTCGGCCCGTCTCAAACCGGGTGAGAAGTATGAGAGCCACGTGGCCTACAAGTTCTCGACAAGAAAGAATTAATTTATCAACTGTTTAAAAACTATTATCTGTTATGCAACTCTTAGACTGGATTGTTATCGGGGTCTTTTGTCTGGCGCTCATCGGTATCGTGGTGTGGGTCATCAGTCAGAAGAACGATAACTCGGCGGATTATTTCCTCGGTGGAAAAGACGCCACATGGATTGCCATCGGCGCATCCATCTTCGCATCGAACATCGGTTCGGAACACCTTATCGGCCTCGCCGGAGCGGGCGCCTCTTCGGGTATGGCCATGGCCCACTGGGAAATTCAAGGCTGGATGATACTGATACTCGGATGGGTGTTCGTCCCTTTCTATACACGAAGTATGGTGTATACCATGCCGGAATTCCTGGAGAAGCGCTACAACAAGCAGAGCCGCACCATCCTTTCCGTCATCTCGCTCATCAGTTATGTGCTCACCAAGGTGGCCGTGACGGTGTATGCCGGCGGACTGGTGTTCCAACAGGTATTCGGTATCAAGGAACTCTGGGGCATTGACTTCTTCTGGATTGCCGCCATCGGTCTGGTGCTCATCACGGCGCTCTACACGATTCTCGGCGGTATGAAGTCGGTGTTGTACACCTCCGTGCTGCAGACGCCCATCCTCCTGCTCGGCAGTGTCATCATCCTCGTACTGGGTCTGCGCGCCATCGGCGGTTGGGATGCCCTGATCGCCACCTGTTCCGCCGTGGAGGTCAACCAATACGGTGACCACATGACCGACCTGATTCGCGACCTGCGCGACCCGGATTATCCGTGGCTCGGCGCCCTTGTAGGTTCAGCCGTCATCGGTTTCTGGTACTGGTGTACCGACCAGTATATCGTGCAGCGCGTGCTTTCGGGCAAGAATGAGAAAGAGGCACGCCGCGGTACCATCTTCGGCGCTTACCTGAAACTCCTTCCGGTGTTCATCTTCCTCATCCCGGGTATGATTGCCTTCGCCCTGAGCAAGAACGGCGTGGTGGTCAACGGCGAGCAGTTTGTCCTCTCCATGCCCGACGCCGCCTTCCCCACCCTCGTGGCCAAACTGTTGCCCGCCGGTGTGAAAGGTCTTGTGGTGTGCGGTATTCTGGCCGCGCTGATGAGTTCACTGGCCTCGCTCTTCAATTCGTCCGCCATGCTCTTCACCATCGACTTCTACAAGCGCTTGCGCCCGGAGACGTCGGAGAAGGCGCTCGTGCGCATCGGCCAGATTGCCACCGTGGTCATCGTGGTGCTCGGCATCCTCTGGATTCCCATCATGCGCAGCGTGGGCAACGTGCTCTACAATTACCTGCAGGACGTGCAGAGCGTCCTGGCACCGGGTATCGCCGCCGCCTTCCTCCTGGGTATCTGTTGGAAGCGCGCATCCGCACAAGGCGGCATGTGGGGCTTGCTCTCGGGTATCATCATCGGTCTGACCCGTCTGGGCGCGAAGGTGTATTACAGCAACACGCCCGACGCCGCCGACAACTGGTTCAAGGCCGTGTTCTACGACTTCAACTGGCTCTACTTCTGCGGTGTCATGCTGATAGTCTGTTGCCTGGTGGTCATCATCGTGAGTCTCTGTACGGAGGCACCCGACGAGAAGAAAATCCAGGGACTGGTGTTCGGTACGTCCACACCGGAACAGCGAGCCGCCACCCGTGCCAGTTGGAACCACTGGGACGTGATTCACACCGTCATCATCCTGGCCTTCACCGTGGCCTTCTACATCTATTTCTGGTAAATCATACGGGGGTTGCCTTACGGGGCGGCCCCTTCTGACCTTATCCAATAAAAGATATTATGTCAGCCTATTACAGTGAACATGCGAGATTTCTCGTATCCGTGGATTGCATTATCTTCGGATTCAAGGACGGCCGACTCCAATTGCTCATCGGAAAGCGGCAGATGGACCCGGGACGCGGAGCGTGGTCGCTCTACGGCGGATTCGTGAAAGCCGACGAGGACATCGACACCACGGCCAAGCGCACGCTCACGTCACTCACCGGTCTGAGCAAGGTGTTCATGCGGCAGGTGGGCGCTTTCGGCGCCGTGGACCGTGACCCGGGAGAAAGGGTCATCTCCGTGGCTTACTACGCCCTCATCAACGTGGCCGACTACGACGACCGTCTGCGAGAGAAATACGGTCTGCAGTGGTTTGACATGGACGCGCTGCCGCCACTCTATTCCGACCACAAGGAAATGATCGGCATGGCGCTGACCCGTTTGCGCCGTCAAGTGGCGGCGGGGCCGGCAGGTCTCAGACTGTTGCCCGACCTCTTTACCCTCACCCAACTGCAACGGCTCTACGAGGCCGTCTTCGGCAAGGAAATGGACAAGCGCAATTTCCGCAAGCGCATTCAGGCGGCCGACTTTATCGAAAAGACGGCACTCATCGACAAGAGCGGTTCCAAACGCGGCGCCGCCCTCTACAGATTTAATAAGAATTTTGTTCAGGATTATCCTGACATCAAACAGTAAGACAGTATGTTAGAACAACTGAAACAACAGGTTTTTCAAGCCAATCTCGACCTGGTGAAGCACCATTTGGTCATCTTTACCTGGGGCAACGTGAGCGGCATTGACCGCGAGAAGGGTCTGATGGTCATCAAACCGTCGGGCGTGGATTACGACGTGATGGAGGCCAAAGACATGGTCGTGGTCGACCTGGCCACGGGCAAGACCGTGGAAGGCCACTTGAATCCTTCTTCCGACACGCCCACCCACCTGGCTATCTACCGCGCCTTTCCCGAAATCGGGGGTATCGTCCACACCCACTCCACCTACGCCACGGCGTGGGCACAGGCTGGAAAGGACATTCCCAACATCGGAACCACGCACGCCGACTATTTCCATCATGCCATTCCCTGTACGGAGAGCATGACGGAGGCGGAAGTGAAAGGCGACTACGAACTGGAGACGGGCAACGTCATCGTGCGCCGTTTCCTTGAGGGCGGCATCAATCCCGTGCATACGCCGGGCGTACTGGTGCGCAATCACGGTCCGTTCTCGTGGGGCAAGGACACGGCTCAGGCCGTATATCACGCCGTGGTCATGGAGGAAGTGGCCAAGATGGCGTACATCTCTTTCACCCTCAATCCCCAGACGACGATGAATCCGCTGCTCGTGGAGAAGCATTTCTCGCGCAAGCACGGTCCCGACGCCTATTACGGACAAAAGAAATAAACCATCATTGTATTACTATTAACTTGAAATAAAGAAATGAAAACAAACGCATTTAAGAATTTCGAGCTCTGGTGGATTACCGGTGCTCAGTTGCTTTACGGCGGCGACGCCGTGGTACAGGTGGACGGCCATTCCAAGGAAATGGTGGCCGGACTCAACGACAGCGGTACGATACCCGTGAAAATCGTCTACAAGGGTACGGCCAACTCGTCGGAGGAGGTGGCCGCACTCATGCGCGAGGCCAACAACAGCAAGGCTTGCGTGGGCGTCATCACCTGGATGCACACCTTCTCGCCCGCCAAGATGTGGATTCACGGTCTGCAGATTCTCCACAAACCGCTGTTGCATTTCCACACGCAATACAACCAGCAGATTCCGTGGGACACGATGGACATGGACTTCATGAACCTCAACCAGAGTGCGCACGGCGACCGCGAGTTCGCCCACATCCTGGCCCGCATGCGCAAACCCCACAAGACGGTCATCGGCTATTGGAAAGACAAAAAGGCGCAGGAGCACATCGCCGTATGGAGCCGCGTCTGTGCCGCTTGGGCCGACGCTCAGGACATGCTCGTACTGCGCTTCGGCGACCAGATGAACAACGTGGCCGTGACCGACGGCGACAAGGTAGCAGCCGAACAGGTATTGGGCTATCACGTCGACTACATGCCGTTCTCGGAGGTGATGACGTATTTCAACCAGGTCAAGGACGCCGAGGTGGACGACTTGGTGAAAGTGTATTTCGACGAATACGACCACGACGCCGCCCTGGAGGACACTGAGACGGAAGGCTACAAGAAGGTATGGAACGCCGCCAAGGCGGAAATCACGCTGCGCAGGGTGCTCGAAGACAAAGGCGCCAAGGCCTTTACGACCAACTTTGACGATTTGGGCGACGTGGACGTGGAAGCCACCGGCAAGGGATTCGACCAGATTCCCGGTCTGGCGTCGCAGCGTCTCATGCAGGACGGTTACGGATTCGGCGCCGAGGGCGACTGGAAATCGGCCGCGCTCTACCGCACCATCTGGTTTATGACCCAAGGCATGGAAGGCGGCAGTTCGTTCCTGGAAGACTACACGCTCAACTTTGACGGCGACAACACCAGTATTCTGGAGGCCCACATGCTGGAAATCAGTCCGAACATCTCGGAGTGCAAACCCAAACTGGAGGTTCACTTCCTCGGTATCGGCGTGCGCAAGACCCAGACCGCCCGTCTGGTGTTCACGTCCAAGCAGGGTCACGGTATAGCCGCCACGGTGGTGGACGTAGGCAACCGTTTCCGTCTTATCGCCAACGACGTGAACTGTATCAAGAGCCAGCCGCTGCCCAAACTGCCGGTGGCCTCCAATCTCTGGATTCCGGAACCCACCTTCGAGGTGGGCGTAGGTTGCTGGCTCAACGCGGGCGGCACGCATCACAGTTGTTTCAGTTACGACCTGACCGACGAGTACTGGCAAGACTATGCCACGATAGCCGACATCGAATGTTGCATCATCAACAAGGATACGACGTATGACGGATTCCTCAAGGAACTGCGGTTTAATGAGGTGTATTACTGGATGAACAAAGCCTTGAGATAATCATGGACGCAAGACAGACCATACAGGCGGGCAAGGCCGTACTCGGCATCGAGTTCGGTTCTACCCGCATCAAGGCGGTGCTTGTCGACGGGGACAACCGCCCTATCGCACAAGGCGCCCACGAGTGGGAAAACCAACTGGCGGACGGTCTTTGGACCTACAGTCTGGAGGCCATTTGGAACGGACTGCAGGACTGTTATGCCGACCTCCGTCGCAACGTACTGAAGGATTACGACACGGAAATCCGGTCATTGGCCGCCATCGGCGTGAGCGCCATGATGCACGGCTACATGGCCTTCAATGAGACCGGTGATCTGCTGGTGCCTTTCCGCACGTGGCGCAACACCAACACGGGCAAGGCGGCCAAGGCGCTCTCCGACCTGTTTGTCTACAACATTCCGCTGCGCTGGAGTATTTCCCACCTCTACGAGGCCATTCTCGACAAGGAACCGCACGTGAGGGACATCGCCTTCCAGACCACGCTGGCCGGATACATCCACTGGCAACTTACGGGCGAGAAGGTGCTCGGCGTGGGCGACGCGTCGGGTATGATGCCCGTCGACCCCGAGACGAAGACTTACGACGCCGTTATGGTGAAGAAATTCCGCGAATTGATTGCCCCGGAAGGATTCCCCTGGCAATTCCCCGACATTTTCCCCAAGGTGCTTTCCGCCGGAGAGGATGCCGGCCGACTGACGGAGGAAGGCGCGCGGCGCCTGGACGTTTCGGGACAGTTGCTGGCCGGCATTCCGCTGTGTCCGCCCGAAGGCGACGCAGGTACGGGCATGGCGGCCACGAATGCCGTCAAACAGCGCACGGGCAATGTGTCGGCGGGTACGTCATCGTTCTCGATGATTGTGCTCGAAAAACCGCTTTCCCGGCCTTATGAGCCCATCGACATCGTCACGACGCCCGACGGCAGTCTGGTGGCCATGGTGCATTGCAACAACTGCACGAGCGACATCAACGCCTGGACGGGCCTGTTCAGGGAGTTTGCCGGTCTGATGGGCGTCGACGCCGACATGGGAACGCTCTACACGCGACTCTTCAACAAGGCGCTGGAGGGCGACGCCGACTGCGGCGGACTGCTGTCCTACAATTACGTGTCGGGCGAACCGGTGACCGGCGTGGCGGAAGGCCGTCCGCTATTCGTGCGTTCGGCTGAGGACAAGTTCAATCTGGCCAACTTCATGCGGGCGCATCTTTACGGTGCCGTCGCCGTATTGAAAATCGGCAATGACATTCTCTTCAAACAAGAGCATGTGCGCGTGGACCGCATCACGGGACACGGCGGCTACTTCAAGACGCCCGGCGTGGGGCAGCGGATACTGGCGGCGGCGCTCTCCTCTCCCATCTCCGTAATGGAGACGGCAGGCGAAGGCGGTGCCTGGGGCATTGCCTTGCTGGCCGCTTACGCCGTGAGCAATCCTGAGGGACTGTCGCTCGCCGACTGGCTCGACAAGCGCGTCTTCGCCGGAAACACGGGTACGGAAATCTCACCTGCCGGGGAAGACATCGCCGGATTTGGTACATACATTGAGCGTTACAAGCGCGGCCTGGCCATAGAAAAGGCCGCCGCCGGACATAAATGAGACAAGCGCGGGCGGTTTGTTTAGGGAAACCGCCCGCGAAAGCGTACTATATTATAGAACAAAAAATTAATTCAACATGCGACGTAGGATAACCATCGCCCTTCTGTTGCTGGTAGCCGTCACGGCACCGGCCAAGACATTGGAAAGCAAGATGACCGTACATGACGGTCAGGGAAAGTACAAAATCCACAAAGAAATCTACGGCCAGTTTGCCGAACATCTCGGTTCGTGCATCTACGGCGGTCTGTGGGTAGGTCCGGAATCTCCGGTGCCCAACACGGACGGTTACCGCAATGACGTGCTTGAGGCGCTCAAGGCGCTCAAAGTGCCCGTATTGCGATGGCCCGGCGGTTGCTTCGCCGACGAATACCACTGGACGGACGGAATCGGTCCGCGCGACAAGCGGCCCAAGATGCAGAACAACAACTGGGGCGGCACCATCGAGGACAACTCCTTCGGTACGCATGAATTCCTCAATCTCTGCGAACTCATCGGTTGTGAGCCCTACATCAGCGGCAACGTGGGCAGCGGCAGTGTAGAGGAACTGGCCAAATGGGTGGAATACATGACCAGCGACGGCGAGACGCCGATGGCCAAACTGCGCCGCGAGAACGGACGGGAGAAATCCTGGAACGTGAAGTTTCTCGGCGTGGGCAACGAGAGTTGGGGATGCGGCGGCAGCATGCGTCCGGAGTATTACAGCGACCTGTTCCGCCGCTACTCGGTGTATTGCCGCAATTACGACGGTCACAAACTATACAAAATCGCCTCCGGCGCGAGCGACTATGATTACAACTGGACCAAGGTGCTGATGGAAAACGTGGGTCATCGCATGGACGGCATTTCCCTCCACTACTACACCGTGACCGGTTGGGACGGCAGCAAGGGCAGTGCCACACAGTTCGCCGACGATGATTTCTACTGGACCATGGGCAAGTGCCTGGGCATTGAGGACGTGATAGAAAAGCATTGCGCCATCATGGACGAGAAAGACCCCGACAAGAAAATCGGTCTGCTCGTGGATGAATGGGGCACCTGGTGGGATGAGGAACCGGGAACGGTCCACGGACATCTCTACCAGCAGAACTCGATGCGCGACGCCTTCGTGGCCGCCCTGTCGCTGAATGTCTTCCACCGGCATACCGACCGGATACGGATGGCCAACATCGCACAGGTGGTCAACGTGCTGCAGTCGATGATTCTGACCGATACGAAAGGAACGGGCCACATGGTGCTCACCCCGACATATCATGTGTTCAAAATGTACACTCCGTTCCAGGAGGCCACGTATCTGCCCGCTGACGTCACCTGCGGGACGATGAAGGTAAAGGGCTATCAGCAGAAGAGCGACCCGGTGATACCGATGCTGAGCGCGTCTTCCGCCAAGACGGCCGACGGTGCGGTCGTCGTTTCCTTGGCCAATGTCAGTCTCAAGGACGCCCAGGAAGTGACGATTGCCCTAGACGACATGAGGCCTAAGACCGTGACGGGACAGCTGTTGTCCTGCAAGGACATCCGCGACTACAACGATTTCGACCATCCCGAGACGGTCAAGGCGGTGACAATGACCGGTGCGAAAATCAAGAAAGACGGTGTGACGGTGACCGTTCCCGCCAAATCGGTGGCGGTGCTCGTCATCAGATAAGTCAAAGACGAAGCAATTTATCAAGTAAATTATATAAACAGGTAAACTATGAATGACAAAAAGTTAATGAACAGGGCTGCGGACAACATCCGCATCCTCGCCGCCTCCATGGTGGAGAAAGCCAATTCAGGACACCCCGGCGGTGCCATGGGTGGCGCTGACTTTATCAACGTGCTCTTTTCCGAGTTCCTGGTCTGGGACCCCGAGAATCCTTCTTGGGCTGGCCGCGACCGCTTCTTCCTCGACCCCGGTCACATGTCACCGATGCTTTACAGTGCACTGGCATTGCAGGGCTGGTTTACGCTTGACGAACTGCAGCAGTTCCGCCAGTGGGGCTCGCCCACGCCGGGACATCCCGAGCGCGACCTGAACCGGGGTATTGAGAACACTTCCGGTCCGCTCGGTCAGGGTCATACCTATGCGGCAGGCGCCGCCGTGGCCGAGAAATTCCTCGAGGCACGTCTGGGCAAGACGATGATGCAGCACAAAATCTACGCCTACATCTCCGACGGCGGCGTGGAGGAAGAGATTTCCCAGGGTACGGGCCGTATCGCCGGCAACCTCGGTCTGAACAATCTGATCATGTTCTACGACTCCAACGAGATCCAGTTATCCACCGAATGTTCCGTGGTGATGAACGAAGACACGGCGGCCAAGTACAAGGCTTGGGGCTGGAACGTGCTGACCTGCGACGGCAATGACGCTGACGAAATCCGCGAGGCGCTCAACGAAGCCCTCAAGGAGGAGCACCGCCCCACCCTCATCATCGGTAAGACGATCATGGGTAAAGGCGCCCTCAAGGACGACGGCAGCAGTTATGAGCACAACATCAAGACGCACGGTGCCCCGCTCGGCGGCGACGCTTACAAGAACACCATCAAGAACCTGGGCGGCGACCCCGAGAATCCGTTTGTCATCTTCCCCGAAGTGGAGGCGCTCTATGCCGCCCGCAAGGAGCAACTGAAACAAATCGTGGCCAAACGTCACGCTGAGGAGAAAGCCTGGGTCGACGCCAATCCCGAAAAGGCCGCCCGGATGAAGGAGTGGTTCTCCGGCAATGCCCCGAAAGTGGACTGGAGCGCTTGCGTCCAGAAGGAAGGCAGCGCCACGCGCGCCGCATCGGCAGCCTGTCTGAGCGTATTGGCGGAACAGGTGCCCAACATGGTATGCGCTTCGGCCGACCTGTCCAACTCGGACAAGACCGACGGATTTCTGAAGAAGACCAAGAGCATGGTCAAGGACGATTTCGAAGGCGCGTTCTTCCAGGCCGGCGTGGCCGAACTCACGATGGCCTGCATGTGCATCGGTATGTATCTGCACGGCGGTGTGATTCCGGCTTGCGGTACGTTCTTCGTCTTCTCCGACTACATGAAACCCGCCGCCCGCATGGCCGCCCTGATGGAAGTGCCGATTAAGTTTATCTGGACGCACGACGCCTTCCGCGTGGGCGAGGACGGTCCTACCCACGAACCCGTGGAGCAGGAAGCGCAAATCCGACTGATGGAAAAACTGAAGAATCATCACGGCAAGGACTCCATCCGCGTGTTCCGTCCGGCCGACGCCGACGAGACCACCGTATGCTGGGCCATGGCCATGGAGAACATGGAGACGCCGACAGCGCTGATCTTCTCCCGCCAGAATATCGCCAAACTGCCTGCAGGTACGGATTACGAACAGGCCCGCAAGGGTGCGTATGTCGTGGCCGGAAGCGACGCCGACTTTGACGTCATCCTCATCGCATCGGGCTCTGAGGTGTCTACCCTTGTGGCCGGTGCCGAACTGCTCCGCAAGGACGGTGTGAAAGTGCGTATCGTCAGTGTGCCGTCGGAAGGTCTTTTCCGTACGCAGAGCAAGGAATACCAGGAGAGCATTCTGCCGAAGGGCGCCAAAATCTTCGGTATGACGGCAGGTCTGCCCGTCACATTGGAAGGTCTGGTCGGTGCCAATGGCAAGGTGTTCGGCATGCCGAGTTTCGGTTTCTCCGCTCCTTACAAGGTGCTGGATGAAAAACTGGGTTACACCGGTGAGAATGTATATCAACAAGTGAAGGCCTTTTTGGCTGAATAATTAAACTTATTCGATTATGGAAGTAAAGACAGTGGGACTGGCCTGTGATCACGCAGGCTATCCCTTGAAGAAATTCGTTTTGGAATATCTGGAGGCCAAAGGCTATCCCGTGAAAGATTATGGCACCTGGAGCGACCAGAGTGTGGATTATCCCGACTTCGCCCATCCGTTGGCAGAAGGCGTGGAGAGCGGTGAGGTGTATCCCGGTATCGCCATTTGCGGCAGCGGCGAGGGCATGGCCATCACGCTCAACAAGCATCAGGGCATCCGCGCCGGACTGGCCTGGAGCCCTGAAATCGCCCACATGACACGGCAGCACAACGATGCCAACGTACTGGTCCTGCCGGGACGCTTCATCGACAACAAGACTGCCGAGAAGATTTTGGACGAATTCTTCAAGACCACGTTTGAAGGCGGCCGTCATCAGAGAAGGATTGAAAAGATTCCCGTAAAATGACGACAACGCCAACTGATAAAGTTACCTTGCGCAAAGCCACGGTGGATGACATTCCTGTCATCCACCGTTTGGCATGGCAGGTATTCCCCCTCACCTATCAGGACATTCTCTCGAAGGAGCAGTCGGACTACATGATGGAATGGATGTACTCGCCCGACAATCTGAGGAAACAAATGACAGAGGAGGGTCACACGTACCTTCTGGCCCTGGCCGACGGTGACCCCGTAGGTTATGTTTCCGTGCAACAGGAAGAGCCCCATGTCTGGCATCTGCAGAAGATATATGTCCTGCCCCACTGCCAGGGACTGCATGTGGGCGAAACGCTTTTCCACGGAGCCATTGCCGAAATCAAGCGGCAGCATCCCGAACCCTGTGAGATGCGGCTCAACGTCAACCGGCACAACAAGGCACTGGGATTCTATCAGCACATGGGCATGAGGAAAATCGCCGAGGGCGATTTCGATATCGGAGACGGATACTACATGAACGATTACATCATGGGGATGGAGATTTAACCCGTTCCTCCATATTGCCCAATATGGAGGATTTCGGATTAAAATAAATAGCCAAGAGAGATTTGAATATTTCTATTCTTTCCTCCGTCATAAATTTTTGACGTGCCGACAAATCCATGGCTATAACGTGCATTGAGAAATATTCTGTTCGTAAACTCATATCCGAGTCCTGCGGCTAAACCGAAATCGACCTTTTTTGTTTTAGAACTTTCGTAAATATCAGTGTTGTTGATTTCCAGGTTGTCTTTCTTGCTTAACAGAAAACCAATCTGAGGACCGAACTCCAGATATAATCCATTGACGACAAAATACTTCGCCACTACAGGTACATTTATATAATGACTGGTTACCGTACATGTCTTCTTTGTGTCGTCAGGCGTATCCGTAACCGTTATATATACATCTTCTTTAAATCCCTGCGTGGAATAAAGAACATCCAACTCCACATCTATATTTTCAGTAATGGAATAGTTAATGACGCCTCCTATGTTTACGCCAGGTTTGAATTTAGCTGTGGATACAGTAATTCCTGGATATTCACGATCGGATTCTGTAGAAATATTCAGTCCTCCCCTTATACCAAAATGAAGATTCTGTGCGTAACAACAGCACACGAACATGGATACCATAAACAATAAAGCAAATCGTTTCATAATTTATATCTTTTGTATTTATGACAAAGAAAATGTCGCATTAAACATTGATTCTTAATTCTATATCCACAAAATACCTAAAATTTCTAGTAAAACAGCCTGAGATATTTGAGTTTCCAAACAATATTAAAAATGTTTACGGGATAAGTCCTATATGTTTGCTTTCCATCGGTTGTATACTCTAATAAGAAAGCCGCAGTTTGCATCGTAACTGTTGAATCACTCAGAGAACTCTTAAATCCTCTCGTACTTAGATTATCGGGATTCCAACCAATAGTTGTTGTGCTGGTTGAGTATTCTGCGTTATTATCTAAAATAATAACCAAGTTACTAGGAAGTGTATATGTTTGTGTTAAATATACATCTTCAACTAAATAAACACCAGCCGCAATTCCACATTGCTGCGCAGTTCTATCGCTAGAAGAAAAAGCACGTGAATACGGTCTACCACGCCCTGATTCCCAGTTCTCCCAACTTGAATATCCAGATATATCTACACTTACTGTATCAAAACCTACTGCAGCTTTCAGCTGCTTAACCTCTTTATCTGATAGTTTTACATTATCCAATATGATTCTACCACATTCAATATGATATAAATCCGCATCAGAAGCACATGCTCCAGTAACAGACATAGGTACTACCACGACAGAATTACTATTTTTTTCTACTGTCAATTCTGAATTCTCATTAGTGCAACTAGCTAATAACACAACTACAAAAACGTAAATAATTTTTTTACTCAACATAATTTAGATATTTTGTTATTTGTATTTTAAATTCGCTACTATAACCAACTATTTCACGTTTTTGCCATAATCCCATTAGGAGGACGCAGGTACGCGCAAGGTCATTAGGTTTTATATTAAAACGCATAACCAACACAATTATTGTTTTTGCGATGTTTAAGATCTGCACTCCTGTCGCCGGTCGGCGCCAAACATGAACGATTACATCATGGGGATGGAGATTTAACCCGTTCCTCCTTTCGCCGCCTGCCGGTATTCCTTGGGTGACATACCTGCGTCTCAATCGCGACTATAATCTGGTCGGCATGTCGGGCATGAGCGACTTGTTCGACGCGCAGACCAAGGCGCAACAGTCGCGCGACCAACTCACGGACGCCGTCACGGAATACCTCAACTGCCGCACCGCCTATCTCATCGCCACGGGGAGGTATTAACGTGGAGCGTTCCACGCTCCACGCTACTTCGGCAGATGAAACGCGACGGTCATTTCCCGCATCTGTTCATCACTCATGCCCTCAGGTTCCTCACCCATATTCTTGGCCGCAATGTAAATCAGCGCACTCTTGTTGAGCACGTCCACCTGGTCGAAAGCCGACATGATATCGGTGTCGATGGCGAAGACACCATGCTTCTCCCACATGGCCACGTCATAGTCGTCCAACTGCCGGATGGTCTCTTCCGCCAGTCGGATACTGCTCGGCAGTTGGTAAGGAATGATTCCGAGGCCTCTCGGACAGAAAGCCTTGGTCTCCGGAATCATGCTCCACAGGAGACGCGTCAGCACGTCCTTGCCCAAAAACTTCCTGATGTGCGTCATGGCCACCAGTTCGATGGGATGCGTATGCAGTGAGGCGCGATACGGCGAGCCCTTTTCTATCAGGTGGTCGTGCACCATCAAGTGGGAAGGCAGTTCGGACGTGGGCGCCACGGGATTGTCGGCGATGATTTCATACGACGCGCAGTCGTCCAACACGCGGATGACGCTGCCGTTTTCCATCGGCCGGCGGGCCAGGTCGCGCATCCGTTTACCCGTACCCTTGCAATAGAAATACTTGCCCTTCAGGTGAGGCAGTGTGCATCCGATGGGGCGCACGTCACTGATGGCGGGCATCCGGCGGATTTCATCGTCCGCATATTCGGTGATGTTCACCGTGATGTTGCCGCCGTTTCTCTCGGCCCATCCCTTTTGCCAGAGATATCCGGCCACTTCAGCGATTTGGTCAATCTCCGTCTGCAGTGCGGGACGACCTTCCAATATACTTTTCATCTTTACATTTCGGTTTTAATTTACAGTAATTGCGGCAGGAACGTGGACACCACGAGCACCACCAGTCCGATGACAAGCACCGTTATGGTCTTCCTGTCACATCCCTTCCATTCCTTGAGGATAATGCCCCAGACGTTGGAGAAGGTCACGTTGAGCGCCATCAGGATGCAGAACGACAGGACATACATCGTAGAATCAGGACTGCCGAGGAATTTCTTGCCCAGCGAAAGACCGAAGAACTGACTGTACCACAAGGCACCGGCCAGGAGACAGAACAACAGGTTGTTGCCCCATACGCTGCCCTTGGCATAGTCGCCCCACGTCCCGTTCTTCTGATTCTGGCAGAAACAGTATACGGCATTGGTCACGAAGCCGCCCAAGGTGACGAGGAACGTGGCCGGCAATGTCTTGAACATCTCGTCCGACCCGGCGAAACAGATGTTTTCTCCGAAAGAGAGACCCACGTTGAAACAACCGCTCATGAAACCGGCCAGGAGGGCGATGAGGATGCCCTTCGGGAAATTGAAGTCCTTCACGGCCGCCTTTTTCTCCTCTTCCGACAGAGACTTCGACTTCATGCCTCCGGCGATGCCGATGATGGCGATACCGGCCAGAGTGACGATGACGCCGATGATCACCGACCAGGTGAGTTTCTCGAGATGTCCGCCCTCGGGATAAATGACGTGCAGCATGAGCGGTCCCATGACCGTACCCAGGGCCGCGCACGTACCCAGGGCGATAGACTGGCCCAGGGCGACACCGAGATAGCGCATGGACAGACCGAAAGTCAGTCCGCCGACGCCCCAGAGCACGCCGAAGAATACGGTCATCCCGACGTTGAACGGGTCAGCGCCTGAGAACAGTTCGCAGAGCGAATGGCCTGCGGGAACGGCCAGCAGCGCGCCCAGGAGCGGCAAGACAAGCCAGGCGAAGACGCCCTGCACAATCCAATAGCTCTCCCAACTCCAATCCTTGATTTTGTTGATAGGCACATAACTGCTGGACTGGCAAAACGCGCCGACGGCGATAATCAGTAATCCGATGATGATTTCCATGTCGGTCTATCGCTTGGAAAGTACGTCTTTCTCGTATTGCTGGATGGCGGGGATAAACTCCTCTCCCACCGGTACGCCGTTCTTCAGGTTGAAATAATCGAACACGGCGCCCATCGGCAGCGACTTGGCCTCCTCCAACAGGGCCAGACGCTCGAAGTACTGACCGTTGTCCTCATACTCACGGAGTTTGCGGAGCGGTTCGAGCAGGGCCGAAAGAATACACTTCTGCGTAGCGCGGGTGCCCACGATGTAAGCACCGATACGGTTGATGCTGGCGTCAAAATAGTCCAATCCCACATGGGCGCGGTCCAAGGCGTCGGCACGTACCAATTCCTTGAAGAGATCGAGCGTCTGGTCGTTCATGATGGTCACGTGGTCGGAGTCCCAACGCACGGGACGGCTCACGTGCAACATGAGTTCGGGAACGAACAGAAGCAGTGACGCCACCATGTCGCTCACGTTTTCCGTCTGTTCGTAATGACCGGTGTCGAGGGTGTACATCACCTTCCTGCTGGCGCAATAACCGGCATAGAAGTCGTGCGAGCCCACGGTATAACTCTCCAGACCGATGCCGAACAACTTCGCCTCGACGCAGGCTTTCATGTCGGGCAGTTCCTCTGCGAGGATTTCATCCAGGGATGCGGCGAGGATTTCGCGGTAGCGCTTGCGCTCCACGGTCAGGTCCTTGCTGCCGTCGTGCACCCAGATGTTCATGATACAGGGGTCGCCCTGCGCCTTGCCCATCGCATCGGCAATGCGGCGGCAACGCTTCGTGTGCTCAATCCAGAAGTCGCGGATGCCCTTGTCGGGATTCGACAGGGTCAGGTTGCCGCTCTTGGGATGGGAGAACGACGTGGAATTGAAGTCGAGTTTCAGTCCCTGTTGCTTGGCCCAGTCAATCCAACCCTGGAAATGTCTCACTTCCACCTGGTCGCGATCCACCTGTTCACCGCCGAACTCACCGTAGATTTCGTGCAGGTTGAGGCGATGATGTCCGGCCAGAAGTGTCTGCACGTAGGCGATGTCCTGACGCACCTCGTCGATGTTGCGGGCTCTTCCGGGATAATTGCCTGTGGCCTGAATACCGCCCGAAGCGGCCTCACCGCGCTCAAAACCCACCACATCGTCGGTTTGCCAGCAATGCAGCGAAATAGGAATTCTCTCCAACTGGGCAATGGCCTTGTCAGTGTCCACGCCGATAGCCGCGTAGCGTTCTTTCGCCACGTCGTAAGCCTGTTTGATCAACTGTTCTTTCATTGTCTTTCGTTTTATGTTTGTTTTTGGTATTCTTTTACTCTCTCCACGCTCCACATTTCCCGTTCCACGCATTCTCCCATACCGCCTCATCCTGCGGTTCGAAGCGCTTGAGCGTGATACTTCCGGCGATGATGCGGCGCATGTCCCAGACGTCCTTCACGTCGCCCGTGGCCTTGGCCTGCAGCATGATATTGCCGATGGCCGTACCCTCCATCGGTCCGGCGAGCACGGGCACGCCGCAGGCGTTGGCGGTAAACTGGTCCAGGTATTCGTTCTTGCAACCGCCGCCGATGATGTGCAACACCTCGATGGGGAAACCGGCCATCTCTTTCAGATAACCGAACACCTGACGGTAGCGCAGGGCCAGCGAGTCGAAGATGCAGCGGCAGATTTGCGCATAACCCTCAGGAACGGGTTGACCGGTCCGCCGGCAATAGTCCTGAATGGCCTCCACCATCGACACCGGATTGGCGAACACCGCGTCATCGGGATTGATGACGCTGCGGAAGGCTTCCTCCTTCATGGCCTCCCGCTGCAGTGTGGCGTGGTCTTTGGGCGCGTCTTTCCATTCCTTGCGGCAACGTTCATAAAGCCACATGCCGCAGATGTTCTTCAGAAAACGCGTCGTTCCCTCTATTCCGCCCTCGTTGGTGAAGTTGCGCGCGTAACTCACCTCATTGATAATCGCGTCGCGCGTCTCGATGCCCATCAGACTCCAGGTACCGCTGCTGAGGTAAGCGAAACGGGCATTGGCGGCCGGAACGGCGGCGACGGCACTCGCCGTATCGTGTCCCGCCACGGCAATGACGGGTACGGCGCCCAGTCCGGTCATCCTTTGCACCTCCTCCGACAGCGGAGCGATGACCGTTCCCGGATTCACCATCTCTCCGAAATTGTCCCTGCCCAGTCCTACGCTGGCCAGGAGCCGCTCGTCCAGTTGCTTCGTTTTGGGGTCAAGCAGTTGGGAAGTGGAGGCAATGGTGTATTCGCACACCATCTTTCCCGTGAGCATCCAACTCAAGGCGTCGGGCACGAAGAGGATTTTGTCGGCCGCCGCCAGGGCGGAATTGCCGTCACGCCGCATGGCATAGAGTTGGAAGAGCGAGTTGAAATTCATAAACTGTATGCCGGTGATGCCGTAGACCGTCTCCTTGTCCACGGCCTTCTGAAAGTACTCTTCCGGCACGCCTTCAGTATGCGGGTCGCGGTACGACAGCGGATTGCGCATGAGGGCACCGTCCTTCCCCACGCAGACGAAGTCGACGCCCCAGGTGTCGATGCCGATGGAGGCAATGGGAATCTGCCTGTCGGCCACGATTTTGAGTCCTTTGATGATCTCATGGTAAAGGGCATAGATGTCCCAATAGAAATGTCCGCCCGTCCCGATGATGTTGTTGTCGAAACGCGACAGTTCTTCGAGTTGGATTTTCCCGTCTTTCAGCGTACCGAGAATGGTCCGTCCGCTTGTGGCGCCGAGGTCGGCCGAAAAGTAATATTTCTCTTGCATCAGTAATCTGGTTGTCAGTTAAAAGGTATTTATTTCACTCTCGTGACTTTCATGTTCTTCACTTTGACGCCCTCGATGATGCTCGCGTCAAACGCGCCTTTGGCGTTTCGGATGTCGCATTGTTCGAAGGTGAAGTCTTTCAGCGCGTACTTGTCCGACTGACTCACGTCGAAGAAGTTGTCCGTCTTCATCCGGATATTGCGGATGGTGATGTTGTTGCACCGCGACAGGGGCATGTCCGCCCTGTCTTCCTTCTTGTAAAACTGTGTCCACGGTCTTACGGTCAGGAATCTTACCGCCTCTCCGGTCAGGTTTTCCACCGTCACATATTCATAATGCTGCGGTGTGTCCGGCCGCATCTTGAGCCACAACACCCGTTGGGCCTCACTCACCCGACAGTTGCGGAGAATGATGTTGCGGTCGTGCAGACTCTCCGAGCCCAGGGTCAGACAACCGTGGACGAACCCGTAATCGCAGTTTTCCACGATGATATTGTAATTGGGTCCGTTGTCGGGGTCCCGGTCGGCGAATGTTCCCTTGCCGCCTTTGAGCACCACTGCATCATCATTGACGCTGATTTTGCAATTTGTCACCAGGATATCGTGACAAAAATCGATGTCGATGGCGTCGCTGCTCGGCGCCTTCACCGGCTCGTGCGGGGCATAAATCGTACATCCGATGTATTTCACCCTTTCCGATCGGTAGAGGTGGTTGGTCCAGAACGCGCTGTTCTGCAGCGTCACGCCCTCCACCCTGACGTCCGACGAATGGGAGATATACACCAGACGGGGCCGCATTGCCTCCAGGTTAGTGCACTGGCGGTTGTACCGGCGGCGCAACCAGAACTCTTCCCAAAACCGTTTGCCGTTGCCGTCGATGGTGCCCTGCCCCGTAATCGTGAAACCCTTGAGACTGTCCGCATTGACCAGGGCGGCGAAATAATCCAGCGTCAGTCCCTCCAGACGGGTCTTGACGATGGGATAATGCCGGATGTCGTCAATGCCTTTCAGGCGCGCTCCCTTTCTGAGATGCAGGTGAGTGCCTTGCTTGAAAAAGAGCGATCCCGTAAGAAACGTGCCTTCGGGCACCGTCACCACACCGCCGCCCTGACGCGCAGCCAGGTCGATGACGTCCTGAATGGCCGCCGTCTGCACCTCCGTGGAGTCGTTTCTCACACCATAATCCGTTATCACATATTGCCGGCCCAGTTTGGAAATGTCCGTTCTGAGGGTGTCGGCAAACCATGCCGGAACGGGTGTCCCGTCGGGAAAGACGTCCTTGCGGGCCCCGACCGTCAACGTGATGGCCGACAAGAGCAGCAAAAGAATACTTCGTTTGTTCATGTATCGTAGATGTTTAGGGAGACAAATGTCTTTCTTCAATTTGTTCAGGCAGTCAGTTGTGATGCAAAGTAAACAAATTTATCGCAAAAAACGAAATAACAAAACGTTTTTTATGGATATTTGGTGATATATAATAAAAGGTGCGACAACCGTTGTCGCACCTTTTATTAACGTGGATAATGAAACGTGTAGCGTGTAGCCAGATATCGCGAAATAAACATTTCTCGCTCCACGTTACACGCTCCACGCTCCACATTAGAAACAACCATCCGTCCAAGCCTTGACCTCCTCCAGCGAAGGAGCCCCGTTGAGCAGTCTGCCCTCCTCCATCTTGGCTCCCGGAGCCGACGGTTGAAGGTCGGTCAACGAATTTTCAAACCCGCTTCCGCCCGATGTTGCAAACAGGATGACGCGCTTTCCGCTGAGGTCGTATTGCTCCAAAAACGTGTTGATGATACGCGGTGCTGTATACCACCATATCGGGTACCCGAGGAAGATGATGTCATACTGGTTCATGTCTTCCACCTTGGAGGCGACTTCAGGACGTGCCTTCTTGTCCTTCATCTCCACCGTCGAACGGCTCCGCTTGTCGTTCCAGTTGAGATCAGCGTCAGAATACGCCTTAACCGGTTGAATCTCAAACAAATCGCCCTCTGTCGCTTCAGCAACGGTCTTGGCCGCTGCCGCCGTAGTTCCTGTGGCGGAGAAATAGGCCACCAGCACTTTTCCCGTGGTTTCCTTTCCGCTTTCCGCCCCTTCCGTCTTCTGTTTGTTGCCACAACCGAAAGCGCTCAAGATAAATGATGCCATAAACGTAAATGCTACTAACTTTTTCATTGTTGATTATATTTTAATACCTATTATTCATATGGAGAGAGACAGGGGGTTATAACCCGCCATATACTTCATCACTTACCGCCTCCAACCACTCATTCGAGGCATTGGGTCCCACCTGGGTATGATACGTCAGGTGCTGAAACCACGAGTCCTTGGCGGCTCCGTGCCAGTGTTTCGTCTCCTTCGGAACGGCAATCACCATACCCGGCGTCATTTCCACGGGTTCTTTGCCCCACTCCTGATACCAGCCCCTGCCGGCCACACATATCAACACCTGTACGGCATCATGATGAATGTGCCAGTTGTTGCGGCATCCGGGTTCAAACGTCACGTTCACCGGTCCGCCATGTTCCGCATCCATCGGAGCGGTATAACTCTGACCGATAAAGTATTTGGCGTAAGCGTCATTCGGATTACCGACAGGATAATCGGTCGACGCCTCAAATTCCTCACGCGTCTGCGGCGCGTCACCCCATACTTCCTTGGCCATGCGGAACACCGCCCAGGCCTTCGGCCAACCGCAATAGAATGCGGCATGCGTGATGATTTCACTGATTTCCTGGCGCGTCACGCCGTTGGTCTTCGCCGATTGCAAGTGGAATTGCAGAGACGAGTCGGTCAGCCCCTGCGCCATGAGCGAGAGCACGGTCACGATACTCCTGTCGTGGAGCGAAAGTTCCTTCTGGCGGTTCCATACCTCCCCGAAGAGAACGTCGTCGTTCAGATGGGCGAACTCTGGAGCGAACGTTCCCAGAGCGTTGCGCCCCGCCGTCTGTTTGATCTCTTTCTGTTTCATATTGTTTTGTGCGTTTAAGCCGATTACGGACAACACCGCTACGGCCGTCATGAATAATCTCTTTCCGAAACCGTACCGCAAACCGTTCCTCCGGCCTGCGTTCACCTTACTATTATTTTCCATATCCGTCATATTAGTGATACTTCATTGTTTCTGTTGCAAAAATACAACGGTTTTTCCATACCTCCAATACGCATTTTACTGATAGAACTACCATTTTTACGGATTGATGTCTTACTGCGAGTAATGTGGAACGGTGTGCGGCCAAATTCAGCAAGCGACAGGCTTATCTCCTGAAGAAATAGAGAAGTTCTAAACAAAAACACCCGACCTCGGTCGGGTGTTTTTGTTTGTCGCAGGTTGTTTTCTGCCTTGCCGCGAATTTTTTATGGAAAAATTTGGCGGTGATAAATAATTCCCTTATCTTTGCAGTCGCAAAACAAAAGGGTGCCTTGGCCGATCGGTTAGGTAACGGTCTGCAAAACCGTGTAGAGCAGTTCGACTCTGCTAGGCACCTCTTCATAATAGAAGTTATGAGCGGGGCGTGTCGTCAATGACACGCCCCGCTCGTTTGTCAGCGTTCCATCGCCTGGGCAACCGTCTGCTGGCGGGCGGCAATCTTGGAATCACAATGATATTGGGCGACGGCAAGCAATAAGGTGGCTGCTACTAAAAGCATGATGCAATGAGATAATCTTGGCGTTTTCATCTTGTTTTGTTTTTGAATTCGCCACAAAAGTAAATCGCCGATGTCCTAAAAAACGGGACACCGGCGATTTTTTTGATAAAATTCTTCCCTACTCCTTATCGGACGTGCGGAAAATAAGACTGTACAGCGTTCCGAGCGACTGGCCCTTCACGGTGCTTCTGAACTTCAGATACACCGCATGGCGACCGGTCATTCCGCGGATATTGCCGAGCGGAACGGCATATTCACGCGAAGTGGTGTCCTTGCCGTCGAGCGCAAGCGTGCCTATCAGACGGCCGCCCTTAGCGGTCCAGGGACTGTCGGCCATGATGTCGATTTCGCCCGCCACACCCGACGACTGGAATTCCAGACACAGACTGACGCCCGACTTGTCCTGTAGGGGCGTGAAATCAAAATACTTGTAACCGGCGGTAGACGAGTCGGTATTATTGACAAGGGGCGCGTGATGCGTATTCAGACTGTAGGAGGCGTCCATGCCCTCGTCGCCCGGATAAGTGGCGGCCACATAAGAACCGTAAAACTTGAAATGTGGATAATGCTGCTCCATGGGCCGGGGACCGGTAAGGTAACAGGCGATGCCTGCGGGCCAACGGCGAAGCGGGTCCAGTCCTCCGATCTGGAATCCCTCGGAAGTCATTTCCGCCTCCCGGATGATGACGCGGCCCTGCTCCACCCTGACGTCGACGGGAGCCACCATGGCCTGTCGGGCATATTCGATATCGCCGCTCTGGCGGTGGTAAAACACGTACCACTTGCCGCCGATCTCCTGTAATGTGCCGTGAGTGTTGCCGTTGCGGTAACCGGTCACGATGACACGTCCGGCCTCGTCGGTGTCGCGTCCGCGGCAATCGATAATGGTTCCTCCGTAGGTAAACGGACCGAGAGGACTGTCACTGTAGGCATAGGCCAAAGTGTAATTGGTGGACGGCAGTCCGAATTCGCCGTCTTCCGTAATCCTACTGTATACAAACACGTACTTGCCCTGGATTTTCCGCATGGAGGAAGCCTCGAAAAAACGGAATTTTCCGGGTTGTTTGCAATTGGAGATCATGTCTTCCACCACCTTGGTGCCGGGCTTCAGGGTACACATCGTCGCGGGATCGAGTTCGGCGGCATAACTCTTCTCGTATCCCCAATAACCGTAAACGCGACCGTCATCGTCACGGAAGATGGCGGGGTCGAAACCGAACACGCCCTTGGTGGTCTTGCCGTCCGCGTTCCAATTGCACACGCGGAACGGTCCGTCGGGGCGTTCCGCCCTGGCAATCATGTTCTGTCGGCCGCCCGCCTGATTGTTGGGACAAAGGTAATACACCTTCCGTCCGTTCTCAACCGTCTCCACCACATCGGGGGCAAACAGGACATCGGCCACGCTGTCGGGGCGGAGCGGACGCCCTTCGGCATCCTGCCAGGAGGTGAAGATGACGCCGTCGTAACGCCATGCCGACAGGTCTTCGACGGGTGCCGACCACACCACCTGGTCACGACCGCAATAATCGGTGCGGATGATGTCGTGGGAACCATAGACATACACCCGGCCATGCCCCGGCCGGTCCGGGTCTTCAAACACGTATGCCTCTCCGTCGGGAATATGTTCCCACAAGGGTATATAGGGGTTTTGCGCACTCGCTGAGACAAACGCTGCGGAAACAAGAACGGCTGATAATATTTTTTTCATATATTAAATTTTAAAGTGGAGTGAGTATTCTTTATTTCGTCATATATTCAATGAAGATCGGATATCTCTCTCCACATTACACGTTACACGAAATAATTTCTTTCACCGAAAATCCCCGTCCCCACTCTTACCATCGTACTGCCACACTCAACGGCCAGAGGATAATCGTGGGTCATGCCCCAGGAACGTTCCGAGAAACCGGCATCATCGGCGAAGAACGCGGACTTCAGTTCGTCGAAACACTGTCGGGCCGTAAGGAATTCCTGCCGAATCTGCGCCTCATCGTCCACATTCGACGCCATCATCATCAGTCCGGCGATACGGATATGCCTTAAATCGCGCCAAGCGCCTTCGGCGAGCATCTCCCGACAGGCGACGGGAGAGAATCCGTACTTGGTCTCTTCCTCCGCGATATGGAGTTCGAGCAACACGGGAATCACGCGTCCGCACTTCTCCGCCTGCCTGTTGATTTCCACCATCAGGTGCCAGGAATCCACCGCGTCGATCATCGACACGAACGGCGCGATATACTTCACCTTGTTGGTCTGCAGGTGTCCGATGAAGTGCCACTCGATATCCGCAGGCAGGGCCTCATGCTTGCGCGTGAGTTCCTGCACGTGGCTCTCGCCGAAAATCCGTTGACCGGCCCCGTAGGCGGCCAGCAAGTCCTCTTCGGGATGATACTTGCTCACGGCCACCAGACGGGTACCGTCGGGCAATTGCCGCCTGACGGCCTCGATTCGTCCGGCTATCTCACTACTCCTTGACATGGGCCTTGTGTTCAAAAACATCCATGATGCGCGTCTCACTCACGTTGACCGTCACCCAGTCGACGATGGTTCCCTTCATGGCTTCCTCCACATTCTTCACGGCTCCGTTGAAATCGGACGCCTGCACCAGGTAAGTCACACTGGTGCGCTTCTCCTTCTCGGTCTTCTCGTCGATGGTAATCAGGGAAATCTTGGCCTTGTACCAACGGTCGTCGTTGGCATTCTCACTGAAGAATATCTCATGGTAGGTGGCGGGAGTAATGTTTTTCACCTCCATCTCACCGCTCACATACGACGACATTTCCTCCTGGATGGTCTCTTCGGCCTCACCGAAGGAAAAGGCATCCACCACGTACAGTTCGGTGACGGCCTTCATCATGCCGTCCTCCATCATTTTCTCATACCGGATACTGGTCTCAAACCAGTTGGCTGTTCTTGCTCTCATTGTCTTGTTGTCTTGTTGTCTTATTGTAATTGAATTGTATTGTCATGGAAATCAACTCCGTCTCTCTTTCATACTGTCCAGCATCAGTTGGACGTCAACCCTCGTAACACCGAACGCCGACAGGAACGGAAAATCTTTGCTGAACACATCCTCTGCGGGAATGCCCGACGAGAGGAACGCGCCGACGGCCTCCCTGCCCTTGCCGCCGAGCCACAGACCGTAACCGAGATGGAAACGGTCATAGGCGTCCGCTTCCGAAGCTTGTGAGATTTCGCGGAAGATTTCCTCCGCTTTAGGAAAGTCTTTCTGATAAAGTGAATACCAGGCCATGGCGCGACGCACGTGCAGGTGTTCCGGGTGCAGATAGTCGAGACGGGCCAGGAGGGGCTGGGCCTTTTCCAAGCGGTCCGACCGGACGAACGACATGGCGCCGAGCAACTGGTAGTTCTCGTTGTCCGGGTCCTGTGCAAGGAGGGCGTCATACGCGTCGGCGGCAGCGGAGTAATCGCCTTCCGCATAAGCGGCACGGGCATATCCTTCCCTGGCCTTGAGCGAATCGGGCGAAAGCCGGAGGGCTTTCTCAAACCACTCCGTGGCGGACAGTCCGCCCACTGTCTTACCACTGCCGAGGGCGGTATGACCGGCCTGCAACAGATAAGCGGGCGACGTCTCGTCCCTATAGGCCTCCGCCACGCGGGCGGCATGCTCGTAATCCTTGCGCTTCAGGAGAAAACGGAGGAGTTGACGGGACGTGTCGCCCCACCCTACGGTCTCGCCCACATGGTCATAGACCATGAAGAACCGGTCTTTCGACAGACGCGTGTCGCCCGAATAGCGGAAAGCCTGTTCAAACTGTGCCTGGGAGGAGTACAAACGGAAGAACCGGTACAGGTCCTGCAGGTACTGACGGCGCACGAAAGTGGCCGACTGCAATTCCTCACTGCCGATTTCTCCGGGGTTGAAACTGACGCTCGCGCCCATCATCTCGCGCATGGCAGGCGGCATCTTGTCGATGACATTGCCGATGGCCAGGACAAAGGAATACTTGTCGGAATCGCAAAACGGCGCATCTTGGGCCAACTTCTCAAACAGTTGGAGGTCGGCCGTCTTCTCACGGATACCGGCAATGTCGGGATGTTCAGGATAAAACGGCACGAACCAGTTGATGATGGGAATGAAGAACGACATGCGCTTCATGTGGGAAAAACCGCCGAAATAGATGTCGCTGCCCGCCTTTTGCATGTTCATCATCCGTCTCATGGAGGCTTCCATCTGTTCCATCTTGCGGTCGGCGGCGTCAGGATCGAGGATGTCTTCGGTCACGTCGTCCTCCTTTTCCACAAACTCGCCGTTCTCGTCGAGCCGGAATGTCTGGCCTTTCATCAGGTTGGGAATGATTTCCCGCATGATGGTCTCCTTGTCCTGGTCGGCGTCCATGCAGTAGAAGATTTGCATCTGGCACTCCAGCACTTCCCTTCTGACAGTCGCATCAGCCAACAGACGGCTGAGCGCTGACCGCACTTCCGGCCAAAAATCACAGGCCTCGTCGGTCAGGGCGAGCAACCAGCCAATCAGCGCACGCTGGCGGAGGCGCTCGTCATCGGCCTTTTCGTAGACTGAGACCAGCGTCATCCACTTGCGGGGGTCAAAGATATTCATGGCCGAAAGCATGACGGCACTGACCACCGGCAATGACGCGACGGGTTCGACCGTAGGCGAAAGAATCAGTGAGGTCATGCCCTCCTCCATGCCTTTGTCCCAAATCGGCGACACGAGCACGGCATCGAAGAGGACACTGACATAATAATGGTAGCGCTGATGGATTTGCGCCACTGTGGGTTTGCGGGCGGAATCGGCCGCATCGTCCTCCAGACCGGCGAGGGCCAGGTCGGTGACAAAGGTCTCCAACTGTTGTCTGACGGCGGAAGGATCTAAGGTAAAGGCGGCTGTCCGGGCCGCCGCGTCGCGGTAGACCGACTTATGCTGCTTGGATTCCGCCAGGCGCAAGAGGGAGAAAAGGCGCACGAGCCGGTGACAGATACGGTCGTTGACCTTGTCACGGTCGGCATCCTGAAATCCGTCGAGCATGAAATCGCGCATCCTGTCGTAGTCGGCCTGTATCTCTTCCAATTGTTCCGGGATGCCATATTCAGCCGCATGGCGGGTGTTTTCTTTCACATAACCGTGGAGATAACGCAGGGCCTCGCCGGCATTGCGGTCGCGCATCAGTCTTATGGCGTTCTTATAAATAAAATCGGGCATACGTTGTCGAATTTAAAATCCCTTGCGGGCTTGCTGAATGTCTTTCTCACGGGGCTGGGCCGCATGGGAGAAACGGAGTTTGGGGAGGGCCCGGACAGTCTCGTCGTCCACACGGCAATACTTCCTGACGATGTCGCCGTAGTGAGGAATGCCGAAGCGGTTGATGGAGTCGCAGGCCGCATTGTACACCTTTTTAAACGAGTATTGACCTGTCGCATGCGGTCGCCCGTCAGGGCATCGGTACGGATGACGAAGGCGCCCAGGCGCAAGTCCTTGTCGCGGGAATCCGTCAGCACCGGATGCTTAGCCATACGGGCGACGGTGGCTTGCGGTTCGGTAAAGACCAGGGCGTCCATCTCGTTGTTCTGCAACATGTGCAGTCGGACGCCTACGTCATTCACCTGCACCTGAAAAACCGTGTTCTTCGGTTTGGCGCTGTCCACGGCCAGTGTAGCCAGGAGCGACGTGGCGGAATAGCGCGACACGGCTATCATCTTGTCGCCGAGCTGTTGCAACTGGTGAATACGGGCCAGCCGGTTGGCCACCAACTGCCAATAGGCGTCGGTGGCGGTGATGTAGGTCAGGGGAAGTCCTTTGGAAATGAGGCGCTCTGCCCGCACCAAATCCGTCACAGAGGCCTCTACGCTGCCGCCGAGAAGGGCGGTGTCGCAATCCATCTGGGCCTGAAAAGGTTTCAAGCGCACGTCAATACCGGCCGAATCGAAGAAGTGACGGTCGGCCGCCACATACAGGGGCAGACAGTCGAGCGTGGGCATTACGGCCACTTTCAGCGAAGCCTTGTCGGCCGCCAGGGCCTTTTCGCGCTGTTGTCGGTCACCGCCACATGCCGTAAGCAGGATGAGGGCGGTGAAAAGCATAATCTGTTTCATTTCCCGCAAAAGTAGCATTTATTTTGGCAACTACAAAAAAAGTTCGTATTTTTGTGCACTATGGCAAAAGACAAAATCGCATACGTCTGTTCAAATTGCGGACAGGAATCGGGAAAATGGATAGGAAAATGTCCGAGTTGCGGACAGTGGAACACGTTCAAAGAGGTGCGCGTCGCCTCCGATACGGGCACCATCGCCGCCAAAGCCACGGCCGTATCGGTGAGAAACAGCCGGCAACAGCAGTCGAAAGCCCACCGTCTGGGCGACATTACGGCGCAGGACGAACCGCGAATCGACCTCCGCGACGACGAACTGAACCGCGTGTTGGGTGGCGGACTCGTTCCGGGAAGCATCGTCCTGCTGGGCGGTGAACCGGGTATCGGCAAGAGTACGCTCGTCTTGCAGACCATCTTGAGGATGCAGGAGAAGAAAGTGATCTACGTGAGCGGTGAGGAAAGCGCCCACCAAATCAAGTTGCGCGCCGACCGTCTGGGTGGCGGCGGGACGGCCGGCGGCAGTATTCACGTGGACGAGGCCAATGTCTTTCTGGTATGCGAGACGTCCCTGGAGGCCATTTTCGACCGAATCCGGGAGGAAACGCCCGACATCGTGGTCATCGATTCCATTCAGACCATCGCCACGGAAGACGTGGAAAGCAGTCCCGGCAGTATCTCGCAAGTGAGGGAATGTGCCGCCGCCCTGCTCCGGTTCGCCAAGACGAGCGGCATTCCGGTGATTCTCATCGGACATATCAATAAGGAAGGTACGCTGGCCGGACCGAAAATCCTGGAACACATCGTGGACACCGTCGTCCAGTTTGAGGGCGACCAGCACCACTTGTACCGCATATTGAGGAGTATCAAAAACCGCTTCGGCAGTACGTCCGAACTCGGTATCTATGAGATGCGGCAGGACGGACTGCGCCAAGTGTCAAATCCTTCCGAACTGTTGCTCACGCAAGACCACGAGGGACTGTCGGGCATTGCCATCTCATGCGCCATCGAAGGCGTGCGTCCATTCCTGGTGGAGACGCAGGCGCTCGTGTCTTCCGCCGCCTACGGTACGCCGCAGCGTTCGGCGACGGGTTTTGACCAGCGCCGGCTGAACATGCTGTTGGCCGTATTGGAGAAACGGGTGGGATTCAAACTGATGCAGAAGGATGTCTTCCTCAACATTGCCGGCGGTCTGCGCGTGACTGACCTGGCCATGGACCTGAGCGTCATTGCCGCCGTCCTGTCGAGCAATGTGGACACGCCGATAGAGACCGGTTGGTGCATGGCGGGCGAAGTGGGCCTCAGCGGTGAGGTGCGTCCCGTGAGCCGGATAGAGCAACGCATCTCGGAAGCGGAGAAATTAGGTTTTACCCACATGATTCTGCCCAAATACAACCTGAACGGAATCGATCCGAAAAAATATCATATCGCACTCCATCCGGTAAGAAAGGTGGAGGAAGCGCTCCGCGAACTGTTCGGTTAGTCGTCGAAACGGGACTGCCAACAGGTGCGCATCCACTGGTAAAGCCGCTCTTCGGCCGGTGAATGTTGGGCGTGCCAGAACCGGGCATCCTGCAAATCGTCGGGCAGATACTGTTGGGGCGTGAAATGTCCGGGCCAGTCGTGCGGATATTTGTAACCGTCACTGTATCCCAAATCTTTCATCAGTGAGGTGGGCGCGTTGCGCAAATGCAACGGAACGGGCAAGTTGCCCGTTTCCCTTACCTTGGCCAACGCCGCGTCGATACCCAGATAAGCACTGTTGCTCTTCGGACTCGTGGCCAGATAGACCACGGCCTCGGCCAAGGGAATACGCCCTTCGGGCCATCCGATTTTCATCACCGTGTCAAAGGCCGCATTGGCCAGGAGCAAGGCATTCGGATTGGCCAGTCCCACATCTTCCGCCGCACTGATGACCACGCGACGCGCGATAAACTTCGGGTCTTCGCCGCCTTCAATCATGCGGGCCATCCAGTACAGGGCCGCGTCAGGGTCGCTGCCCCGGATGCTCTTGATGAACGCGGAGATGATGTCGTAGTGCATCTCGCCGTCCTTGTCGTAAGCCAGCGGATTCTGTTGCAGCCGGTTCTCCACCTTGGCGTCGGTAATGACGATTTCCTCACCGTCAGCCCCATCGGTCACCAGTTCGAGGACGTTGAGCAACTTGCGGGCGTCGCCGCCGCTATAGCGCAGAAGGGCCCCGTTTTCCTGTATGGTGATTTTCTTTTTCCTCAGTTCCACGTCAGTGGTCAGCGCCCTGTCGACCAGTTGCAGCAGGTCTTCTTTCTCCAGAGGATGAAGCACGTACAACTGGCAACGGGACAACAGGGGACGGATCACCTCGAAGGAAGGATTCTCCGTAGTGGCGCCAATAAGGGTGACTACGCCTTTTTCCACCGCACCGAGCAGGGAATCCTGCTGACTCTTGGAGAAACGGTGTATCTCGTCGATAAACAGAATCGGGGAAGCCGCGTCGAAAAAACGGTTTTTCTCAGCCTTCTCAATCACGTCGCGCACGTCTTTCACACCGCTCGTCACGGCACTCAGCGTATAGAACGGCACCTGGAGTTCGTGGGCGATAATGCCCGCAAGCGTGGTCTTCCCTACTCCCGGTGGTCCCCAGAGGATAAAAGAAGATATATGACCGGAGTCAATCATCTTTCTCAAGACGGCGCCTTCGCCTACCAAATGCTTCTGGCCGACGTATTCGTCCAGTGTCAACGGGCGCATCCTTTCCGCTAACGGTTTAGGCATAATTTACTGGTTTTAAATATCTTATTCTCTTATCAGACCATATCGACACATTACTCGCTTACAGACGGCCGGATCGGAATACCACCCGGGAAGGACGGGATTGTAGATGCTTGAGGCGTCAGTCAAGGGGTTCTGCTCATAAAACTCGTCCTGGCCCGCATATTCAAAATAGGAGAACACGGCCTCTGTCGTTTTCTTCCGGGCCGGAGAAGGCACTGAAAGCAACAGCGCCGCCGACAAACAGGCGATAAATTTCAGTCGGACATTCATACACCTTATTATATTATAAAGGGTTAAACATTTGCTGGCAGGGCAAAGATACGAATTTTATCAGAAAATCGGGAAGAAACAGGAAGAATAATAAAATTCCTTTCGCATCATGATGTTATCTGAATTATTTTTGTACTTTTGCAGCGCTGACAAAATCCAAGATGAAAGTAAGTATTCTGCAAACCGACATACAGTGGTCGGATACGGCGCACAACATCCTCAAGGCGGACGAAATGATCGCCAAGGCGCCGAAAAGCGACCTGTACGTATTGCCGGAAATGTGGAACACGGGATTTATCATGAATCCGGAAGCGCATGCTGCTGAGGCGGAGAAAGCGCTTGACTGGATGAAGGAAACGGCCCGCAAATACGACGCGGCCGTCGCCGGCAGTATGGCGATGAGGACGGAGGGCGGCTTTGTCAACCGGCTTTGCTTTGTCCTTCCCGACGGCAGTTGCATCGGATACGACAAGCATCACCTGTTCCGCTACGGCGGCGAGGACCTCCATTATGAGGCTGGCAATCAGCGGGTGGTCGTCCGTTGGCGGGGCACGCGCTTTCTGCTGCTGGTGTGTTACGACATCCGTTTCCCCCTGTGGGACCGCTATCAGGGCGATTACGACGCCATGATTGTGGTGGCCAACTGGCCCGTGGTGAGACGCACGTCGTGGAATGTCCTGACACGGGCACGCGCCATCGAGAACCAATGCACCGTCATCGCGTGCAACCGCGTAGGCGACGACCCCAGTTGTCACTACATCGGCGAGAGCATGATCATCGACTGGCGGGGCGAAATCATCGCACAGGCCGACGGTGATGGCGAGCAAACGGTGTCCGGCACCTTCGACAATGACGAAGTGGTGCGTCAGAAAAACAAGTTTGACGTACTTTCAGACAGAGACAACATACTACCCAATACTTATGAAGAAAGATATTAAGACTTTGACTCTCAAGGCATTAAACAAAAGTAATGTCTGGGACATTCAGGAGAATGACGTTTTCAGAATGTGGGAATCAGCCGAAAAGGACGCCGACATTCGGGACAACCAGCGGCACTACTTGGAAATCATCCGCAGCGCTTTCGACATTGAGGAAGTGAAAGTGGACAAACCTGAGGTCATCAAGAAATACGAGGCCCGTGGCTTCAAGGTGGGCCAGTTGCGCATCGACGAGGGCAGCAAGACGAAATGGGCCGTCAAGAAGCACGCCATCCTGCGCGTAACCGACCTCACCTACGAGAACATCCGGCACATTTCGGCCGCCAAACTCCTGGAGGTTATCGATCGCAACTTCGGTGGCGGTTGGGATTCGCTCTCGCAAAGCATCAAGGACATCATAGAAACGGGTTTCGACATCAGTACCACCACCCTGCCCAAAGACCGGCTTCACAAGAAGGGCGGCCTCTACGAGAAGAAGGTGGCAGACGGTTTTGAGGTATTGGAAATTCCCAAAGGCACATGGACCGAGGCCATCTTCGCCAAGGAGAAACCGGAGGTGGAGAAAGTCCACACCAATTTCGATGAGGATTTGGACAAGGATTTCGATGCGGAAAAGATGGACGATGAGGACTTGCCCGAAATGGACGACCGCTACAACGAAATGGACGACGATGACGACGACACCTTTGATGAGGACAAACTGACGGAGGAAAGTTATCGCACCACGTTCGACGATGACCCCGAGAACCTCAGTCTCGATGATGCAGAGGATGTTTCGGATGATGAATATTAACGAATAAAGAGGCGTGTCGAAAGGCACGTCTCTTTCATGGAGCATTCACACACATATTCTTAACGGCTACTGCTTCTCAGATTTTCTTAAAGGCCTCAACTTAATGAAACGGGACTGTCATTCCATATAGAATGAGGGTACTATTTCATATGAAACGAGGATGTCATTTCATATGGAATGAGGATGCTGTTTCATATAGAATGAGAACGTCATTTCATATGAAACGAGGACGTAAGGGCTATTTGGTCCGCAAGCAACTATTATTTGGTCGTTACACCATAAACGCATTCCCAAAAACGTCAGAAGGCGGTACCGGAGTACCGCCTTCTGACGTTATGTGCTGGAATGAGTTAGAAGAACAGGTAGCGGTTGTCCGTCACCTTAGCGTTCTGATACAACTCATTCATGAAGTTGCCGGCAAACTGCATGGCCTTCTGACGGAGTTTCTGCGACATCGTCTTCTCGTCATACTTGGCCTCGGTCTTCTTCTTGTCTTTCACCTGGAAGAGGTAAACACCGGCGTTGCCCTTGACAGGCTGCTTGCTGAAGGTACCCTTCTTGGCAGCTGCCACGGCACCGCTCAGGACCGGTTCGCTGGCACCTGAAGCCACGATGAATACCGGAGCGGCAAAGGTGACCTGCTCCACCGGCGTAATCTTGGCACCCTTGGCCTTGGCGTCGTTGATGCTCTTCACACCGCTCACCTTGGCCATAATCATCTCGGCCTTCTTGTCCTTGATGACTTCCGACTTAACATACTCCTTCACCTGGGCGTCATCCAGACCGCGGCAACCGGCAGGATGAATCTTCTCGAGCACGAGCACGAGCAGGTGGTTGTTGTCACCACACTCATACATCGGGGAGACATCACCCTCGTCGGCATCGAAAATCCATTTCAAGGCATCGCGCGTAGAGTGGATATTGGCCACATAGTGGGTGTTGGTGGTCACGTCCTTGAGCTCTTTCACCTGATAACCGCTCTTCTGGGCGTTCTTTTCGATGGAGGCCAAATCCGTATTGGCGCTGACAAACGAACTGAACTTGTTGTAAGCCGTGCGGTAAGTATCCTTGGAGAAGTCAATCGTGCGCTTGATGACGGCAGCGTCGTAATTGTTCTTGAAGGCCTTGCGGTCGAGCACCTGCAGGATAATGTTGCCCTGATCGAGCGTCACGTTGTTAAGACTGTTCACGGCAGAAGTCTGAATGGCGTTGACCATCTTCTTCTGGTCGGGCGTGTTCGACTGGTACAGGGCGGCGGTCAACTGCTGTCCGGTCACCCAGGCCTTCTCGCCGGTCTGGTTGTACTTCTTGGCCAAAGCCTCGAAGTCGGCACCGGCCGCCAAAGCCTGATAAATGCTGTCAGCCTTCTTGTGGGCCTCTTCAGGAGTGGCCGCACCCACCTGAATCTGACGAATCTGGATGGAATCGGGCAAGGAAACCTTCGAAATCAGTCTGATGATATTCAGCGTATTGTCCTGCTTGTTTTCCACCGGACCGTAGGTCTGACCTACAGACATGGAATCCAGGCGGTTGGCGATATCGGTCGGATAAGCCGTCTTGCTTACGGGAGCACCGAGGTAATTCACGCTCGACGTACTCTTGCGCACCACCTCAGCAGGGTCAGTTGCGGCGGCCAGGTCCTGAGCCATCTGGGCAAACTCCTTGTCGATGGCCGCACGGTCGGCCGTGGAAGGTTCCACCACCACGTCGACATACTTGATGTCGCGCGTCTCGACGAGTTGCTCAAAACGCTGTTTCAGTTCTTTGTACTTGCTCTTCAGGTCGGCATCCGTCACCGTCACCTTGCCGTCTTCCACGTCAGCATACGGGAAAGCGGCCAGTTCGATGGAACTCTCCTCGCTTTCTTCCTGGAAAGCCTGTTTGGCCTCTACAGGGTTGGAAAGGAAAAGATGACCCAGCAATGACTGATACTTCTGGGAAAGCATCTGCTGACGGAGCGTCTTCTCGATGAAGGTCCAGTATTTGTAAATCGCGTTATACTGCTCGTTGAGCTGCGGATTCTTGTTGGTCTTGTAGTCGGCGATGAACTTCTTCAGGGCATTGGCGTCGAAACGGCCCGTCTGCTGGTTGACAAACGGTGTCTGCATCAACATCGGATTGGTGCCTTGAGCGAGCACTTGCTGCATCTCCTTGTCCGTAACGGTGAGACCGAGCGCCTTGGCTTCCTTCTCCATGATCTTGGACTGCACGTAGGCATTCCATGTCATGTCCTTCACCTGGTTCATCTGCTGCTCGTTCAGGTTGTCCTGACCTTGCTGCATCTTGATTGCCTCCGAGTATTCGTCCAGGAGTTTCTGGAAGTCCTGGGCGTTGATTTTCTCGCCCAATACCTGGCCGACCTGCTGACGCTGGTCGTTGCGCGTGGACTCACAGGAGCGGAACAATTCCTCAGAGATGAATGCGAAAAGGCCCAAACCGATAATACATATCAGAATGACGCCTCTCTGTCTGATTTTTCCTAAAGCTGCCATATTTTTGTTTTAAATTAATAACGAATTTGTATGTATTCCACAAATTGGGTACAAAGTTAAGAAATTCTCCTTAAAGACAAACGGTTTTGTGGAAAAATTTCATTTCATCCACCTTCTTCAGGATATGGAAAACCGGTTTGTCATGCCTTTTTCAGGATATGAGCGGTGACCGATGCCACCACAAAGCAACAGACGGCGATGACGGCGAAGGATGTTTCCAAGCCGAAATGCTGGGCGATAAAACCGATGGCCACAGGACCGACCAGAATACCGGAATAGCCCAAGGCGTTGATGATGCTCACGGCATTCTGCACGGCAATACCCGGAATGACGCCCGCAAAGGAGACCAGTTGGGGCACCAGGTTGGCCGCGCCGAGACCCACGAGGGCAAAACCGGCCACAGTGGCGGCCGCATGCGGCACGAAGGCCGTCACCGCAAAACCGGCTGCGGCAAGCAGCGCGCCTCCCGCCACGACACTTCTCCGGCCCAGACGATCCACGATGAAATCGCCTGCAAAGCGCGTCAGCGTCATCATCACGGCGAATGCCACATAGAAGAATCCGGCAAAACGCATGTCGATGCCCCTATTCTCGTGGGCAAAGACGGCGCCCCACCCCAGGACAGCACCTTCGGCGGAATACATCACGAAGCACATCAGTCCCACGACGATGACAAGCGGCGGAACACCGCCACGGTGCTTCTCCTTTTTCGGCGAACTTTCATGCGGCATATTGGCCTTGGCAAGCAGTCCCTTGCATCCGAAAAGCATCGCGACGAGCGTCAGTCCGGTGGTCACGACGACGGCCGAAAGCGGGACGAGACCCAAGGAAAACAGACAACTCATCAGGAAGGCGCCGATAAGCGTACCGAGAGAATAACCTCCGTGAAAGCCCGACATCAGATGATGATCGAGCCGCCGTTCCAGGATGATGCCGTTGACATTGGCCGAAACGTCTATCAGAATGGTGCAGGCGCCGAAGACAAAGAGCATGGCGGCGGTCAGCCACGGACTCAACAGGGACGCGATGGCCATCAGGGCGGCAATCATCAGTATGCCCGACACCCATACGGTGCGCTTCACGCCGTAGCGCGAACAGAAATAACCGGCCATCGGAAGGGCCGCCACCGAACCGAGTCCGGAACAAAGCATCAGCAGTCCGAGACGGCCTTCGTCCAGGGCAAAGGCACTTTTAACGAAGGGCACTATCGGCGACCAGGACGCCTCAAGGCATCCGATGACGAGAAACGCCACCCGATTGGATATCAACGGGTGATTGCTGTGTTTGACATTCGACATGATTTCTGTTTCTTGAAAACGGCTGCAAAGGTAAGAAAAGAAGTCGGAATAAAAAACTTTCAAGGCAAAGGAAAATTTATTTCCAGTCGGAAAAGCGAAACTGCGGGAATTTGTTATCTTTGCGGAAAATCAGACAAGGATGCAATACACCTGGCATTACGACTCGCCTATAGGCACGCTTACCCTCGCAGCGGAAGACAGCGCGCTCATCGATTGTCCCTTGCCACCGTGTCATCGGCGCCTCAGGCCAGTTGACCGGCTATGCCGCCGGCACGGACAAAAAACTGTGGTTGCTCCGGCATGAGCGTTCTTAGCGCTCACTCATCGGAATATATTGCTTCTCGTCGAGGATGTTCTTGTAGGCCGGACGAATGATACGGCGGCCCTGGAAATTGAGTTCCTCGATGCGGTGCGCCATCCAACCCACGATTCTCGCCATGGCGAAGATGGGCGTATAGATTTCCTGCGGCAGACCGATCATCTCATAAATGAATCCGGAATAGAAGTCGAGATTGGCGCAAATGGGTTTTTGCGTCTTCCGATGGGCCGACACACACTTGATGCCCTCCTCCTCAATGCGGCGCAAGAACTCATATTCCTCCGTGCGACCCTTCTCCTTGGCCAGTTCGCCCGCCACGCGCTTGAGCACGCGCGCCCTCGGGTCGCTCTTGGTGTAGACCGCATGACCGATGCCGTAGATAAGGCCCGACTTGTCATAGGCCTCCTTGTTGAGCATCCGTTTGAGGTACGTGTCGATTTCATCGATGTTGGTCCAGTCCTTAATCTGTTCCTTCAGGTGATGGAACATCTTCACCACCTTGATGTTGGCACCGCCGTGCAACGGACCCTTCAGAGAACCGATACCCGCGGCGATACTGGAATACGTGTCGGTGCGCGTCGAACTGGTGACGCGGACGGTGAAGGTCGAGTTGTTACCGCCGCCGTGCTCCGCCTGAATAATCAGCAGGAGGTCGAGCACGCGGGCGTCGAGTTCGGTATATTCGTCATGCTTGAGCATGTAGAGGAAATTCTCCGCGATACTCAGTTTCTCCTTCGGATGACGGATGTGCAGACTCCTACCGTGCACGCTGTGACGGTAGATGTTGTAGGCATAAGCGATAATCGTCGGGAAACGCGCGATGAGTTCGATGCTCTGCCGCATCAGGTTGTCGCGCGAGATATCGTCGGGGTTGGCGTCGAAGGTATACATTTCCAGTACGCAGCGCGCCAGGATATTCATGATATTGGTACCTTCCAAGTCGATGATGTGGACAATGGTACGGTGGTCGAGCGGCATGTTGTCGTTGATGAGTTCACGGAAGGCCGCCAACTCCTCCCTGTCGGGCAGTTCACCCGAGAGTAACAGGAACGCCACCTCCTCAAAACCGAACCGTTTTTCCTGCAAGAGCGGCGTCACCAGGTCGTCGAGTTCATATCCGCGGTAGAAGAGTTTACCCTCGGTAGGCACCAGATTGCCCTCCTCGTCGCGCTCATAGCCCACCACGTTACCGATGTTGGTCAGACCGACGAGCACACCCGAACCGTCCTCGTTGCGCAAACCGCGCTTCACGCCATACTTGGTAAAGAGTTCATTGTCAATCTTGCACGAGTTTTTTACCTCGTCGCTCAGTTTGTATATCAGATATTCCTTGTTCATGAGTCTTCCTTATTTATCCTGACTGCTGTAATTGAGTGCACTGCCGGCGCGGAACCAGGCTATCTGCACGTCGTTGTAGGTATGGGCCGCCTCCAGCGTATCCGTCGTTCCGTCGCCGTGGCGGAGCGTCACGATGAGATTCCGTCCGGGCGCGAATGTCTTCAGACCGGTCACGGATATCCTGTCGTCCTCCCTCACCTTGTCATAGTCGTCCTTGTTGACAAACGTCAGGGCCAGCATACCCTGTTTCTTCAGATTCGTCTCATGGATACGGGCAAAACTCTTGGCCAGAATCACCTTGACGTTCAGGAAACGCGGTTCCATGGCCGCATGCTCCCTGCTCGACCCCTCGCCGTAATTGTCCTCGGCCACCACCATACTGGAAATGCCCTGTTGCTTGTAGCACTTGGCGGCGGCGGAGACGGCCATGTACTCGCCCGTAAACTGGCATTTCACCTCGTTCGACTTCCCGTTGAAGGCGTTGACGGCACCCATGAGCAGATTGTCGGAAATGTTTTCCAGATGACCGCGGAACTTCAACCACGGTCCGGCCATGGAGATATGGTCGGTGGTACACTTGCCTTCCGTCTTGATGAGCAGCGGCATGTCCGTGAGGTCATTGCCGTCCCAAGGGGCAAAAGGCGCCAGTTTCTGCAGACGGGCGGAATCGGGACGAATCACCACCTCCGTACCGGCGGCGTCATCCGCAGGCGGAACAAAACCGCGATCCTCCACGGCAAAGCCCTTCGGCGGGAAAACATCGCCCACAGGCGGGTCGAGCATCACCTGGCGGCCGTCCTTCGCGGTCAGCGTATCCGTAGCGGGATTGAAGTCAAGTCTGCCCGAAAGCGCCAAGGCCGTGGTCAACTCCGGACCGCCGATAAAGGCGAATGTGTTGGGATTGCCGTCGGCACGACGACGGAAATTGCGGTTGAACGACGTCACGATGGCGTTCTTCCGCTCATTGTCGTCCGTGTGCCGTTTCCACTGACCGATACAAGGTCCGCAGGCATTGGTCATAATCAGGGCGCCGATACGCTTGAAATCGTCCAGAATACCGTCACGCTCGGCCGTATAGCGGATTTGTTCACTGCCCGGATTGACAATGAGCTGGGCCTTCACCTCAATGCCCTTCTCCACGGCCTGTCGGGCCACCGAGGCGGCACGGCACAAGTCCTCGTAGGAAGAGTTGGTGCAACTGCCGATAAGGGCCACTTCCACCTGCATCGGGTAGTCTTCGCGAGGACCCTTTTCCTTCATTTCCGAAATCGGCGTGGCGGCATCGGGCGTAAACGGACCGTTGAGATGCGGTTCGATTTCACCCAGGTCCAGTTCGATAAGTTGGTCATAATATTTCTCCGGACAGCCGTACACGTCGTCGTCGGCCCTGAGGGCAGCGGCGTTTTGATCGGCCATGCGGGCCACGTCGGCCCTGCCGGTCTCCTCAAGATACCGCGCCGTACGGTCGTCATAGGGGAATATCGAACAGGTGGCACCCAGTTCGGCGCCCATATTGCAAATGGTGGCACGGCCCGTTGCCGAAAGCGATGCGACGCCGTCACCGAAATATTCCAATATCGCATTGGTGCCGCCCTTGACGGTCAGCAGTCCCAGAATCTTCAGAATCACGTCCTTGGGAGAAGCCCATCCGGAAAGACGTCCCGTGAGGCGCACGCCGATAAGGCGCGGCATCTTCAGTTCCCACGGTTGGGCGGTCAATACGTCCACGGCATCGGCACCGCCGACACCTACGGCCACCATACCCAGACCGCCCGCATTGGGCGTATGCGAGTCGGTACCTACCATCATTCCGCCGGGGAAGGCATAGTTTTCCAGCACCACCTGGTGGATAATGCCTGCACCCGGGGCCCAAAAACCGATATGATACTTGGCCGACACACTCTTCAGAAAGTCGTACACCTCCTTGTTGGTCTCCATCGCCACGGGCAGATCCTTGTCGGCCCCCTCGTCGGCACGGATGAGGTGGTCGCAATGCACACTGGCCGGAACGGCCACACGCGCCTTGCCCGCATTCATGAATTGCAGCAAGGCCATCTGGGCGGTGGCGTCCTGCATGGCCACACGGTCAGGACGGAAGTTGACATAGTCCTCTCCCCTCCGGTAGTCCTGCAGCGACGAGGCGTCAAAAAGATGAGCGTAAAGCACTTTTTCCGCATAGGCAAGCGGCCGGTTTAAAGTCTGACGGGCTTTTTCCACCTTATTATTATATTGGGCATAAAAAGCTTTCAGCATGTCGAAATCCAATATCATTTTTACCTGATTAATTATTTTCAGGTTGCAAAGGTACAAAAAAATACACAAACCCGTGTAAACTTGTCAACAGAAATGCAAAAAACAATGACATTTTTCGCATAAACAAGAAGAAAACGGATAAATATACAGAAGACAAAAGTAAAGACCGGCATCTTCAATTAATAAACGTTAAATATCAATCCATTTCGTGCTAACTCACTTTACTTTTGAGTTATATTTGCATCTGACTATTGTAATTTATCTTTCACTTAATATTTGACAAAATGAAAAAGTATCTTTTAGCATTAATCGCCATGTTGTTCATCTCCGTGAACAGCGCGACGGCGCAGAACGTGTACATTACCACCAGCAGCAGTGCTGTGGCCTACCACAAGAGCAAGGACTGCAGTTACCTGAGCAGGGCCAAGGAAGTGAAGGCCGTGAAGAAAGCCTCGGCTGAGGAAATCGGCCGTCATGCCTGTCCCCGTTGCTACGGACAGAAGAAATACAATGAGACCAAGGACGATGCCGCCGCCAAGAGAAAGGCCATCGCCAAGAAGTCGGCTACCAAGAAGACCGTAACCAAGAAGGCTGACGCTGAAGAGCCCGCCAAGAAAGTGGTGAAGAAGACGACCACCGTCAAGAAGACCGCTTCCGCTCCTGAGCGCGATGAGAAAGGCCGCTTCGTGAAGAAGTCGTCCACTACCGAGACCGCGGCCAAGAAGGCTACGACCAAGAAGACCGCCACAAAGAAGACTGCGGCCAAGAAAGCCACGACCACCAAGAAGGCCGACGCTGAAAAGCCCGCCGCCAAGAAAGTGGTGAAGAAGACGACCACCGTCAAGAAGACCGCCTCTACCCCTGAGCGCGACGAGAAAGGCCGCTTCGTGAAGAAAACTTCCACCGACAGCAAGACGGCTACGAAGAAGGCTGCCACCAAGAAAAAGGCCACGACCAAAAAGGCTGCATAAGCAAGTCTTCATTTTTCATGATTTTACAAACAAAAGGCGTGTCATACGACACGCCTTTTGTATTCCCACTCCACGCTCAGAGATACGGGCATAAAAAAATTGATTGTCTCACGACAACCAATCTTTATTAACCTTAATAATCTAATACCATGAAAAACACGCTGCAAAGTTACGACTATTCCCGAAACTACCAAGAACAGCAGGTGCAATGCCCGCGTTATTTAACTTTAATTAAATCCTTTACCGGTCCATGTAAGACTTTTTTGCCTTAAAATGCGATGTAAGTCTTTCTTGTCGGTCGTCGGGACAAACGGTGCATTTACCTGAAACACAATTTGTTCCGACTCCGGCGACAGCGTGGCGTACACCATCGCAGGGTCCAGCCATTCGCACAATTGTCCGTAGCGATGCCCGCTCATGTCGGCGGGCATCACCGTGAAGGAGGATATCTCACCTGCCGGCACCGTCCCTACCCTGTTCCACTGCTTGTCATACAGGGTCACGTCACTCTCCTTCAAGTCCTTGCCGTAAGTCCTCACCACGCAGAACACCGTGTCGCCCTCAGCAGGAAGCATCTTGATTTCCATCAGCGAACTCCCGGTGAGTGTCACTTTCAGGTAGTCGGCCGTCAACGTGTCCATCACGCAACTGCCGCCAAAGGGATTTTTCACCTCCGCCCTGACCTTCATGTCTATATAGTCGGTGAGTTCCTGACGGAGACTCCTGTCCAGATAAGGCAATATACTGTCGGGCGCACTTGTCCAAAACCGCCTCAAGAGGTTGTCCTTGCCCTCACGGATGCCGTCATGGCTGCCCTTGACGGCCGGACCGTCCACCGTCGTGACCGGCATGGTGAGCGACATGCCCATACTGCCGGTAAAGGGCGTATCCGTCTCGTTTTGGGCCTTGAGAGCCGTGGTCAGCGACAAGGCGGCGGCAACGCACACCATGCGGACATTCCATCTGCCTGTCATGAGCGACCCTCTCTTAAGTCCTTCACACGCACGGCCTTGCCCTCACTCACGGGCAGCGACCCCTTCTTCACCAGTTTGACGCGCGGCGTCAACAGGATTTCGTCCTTTAGCGCGCGCTGAATCGACTTCGTCATCTGTTGCAGTTCGGGATAGACATCGCTCTCCATGTTGTCGAGTTCCACCTCCACGGTCATGATGTCGTTGTCGTTCTCCGTACTGAGCGTGATGAGATAGTTGCTGCCCAGACCCGGATACTGCACGAGAATCTTCTCCACCTGCATCGGGAACACATTGACACCCTTGATGATGAACATGTCGTCCGTGCGGCCCTTGATGCGGTCGATGCGGCGGTGCGTGCGTCCGCAGGCACATTCACCGGGAATGATGCGGGTCAGGTCGCGCGTGCGGTAACGGAGTATCGGCATCATCGTCCTGTCGAGCGTGGTGAGAATCATCTCGCCGATTTCCCCGTCGGGTACCGGTTCGAGCGTATCGGGGTCCACAATCTCCACGATGTAATTGTCTTCCCACAAGTGCATGCCGCACTGGTATTTACATTCAAAGGCCACGCCCGGCCCGTTCATCTCCGTCATGCCGAACGAGTTGTAAGCCTTGACGCCCAACAGTCGTTCTATCCTCCGTCGCTGCTCCTCCGTATGCGGTTCGGCTCCGATGAAGAGCGTGCGCAGTCGGGTCGACTTCGGGTCGATGCCCTCGTCCTGGAACACCTCCGCCAGACGGATGGCATAACTCGGAATGGCGTGCAGGCAAGTGGTGCCGAAGTCACGGATAAACATGATTTGCCGCTTGGAGTTGCCGGCGGCGGCAGGCACCGTCACGGCACCCAGTTTCTCTGCACCGTACTGGAAACCCAGTCCGCCCGTGAACATGCCGTAGCCGGAAGAGTTCTGAAACACGTCCGTATCGCGGCATCCCACCATATACATATCGCGCGCTATCATATTGGCCCACGAGTCGATGTCGTGCCTGCTGTAGACCACCACCGTGGGATGGCCCGTCGTACCGCTCGAGGAATGGATGCGGATGGCGTCCTTCATGTCGCCGCCCACGAGTCCGAACGGATAACTGTCCCGCAAGTCGGCTTTCGTCGTAAACGGAAGTTTGCGGACATCCTCCACCGATTGGATGGAATCGGCCGTGATGCCCATTTCGCCAAGTCTCTTTTTATAAAAAGGAGACTGAAGACACACGTTCACCGTCGCCTTCAGTTTCTTCACCTGCAGCGCCTCCAGCTCTTCCCTTGGCATGGTCTCGAGCTCCGGCTGCCAATATTCGTTGTTCATCGATACGTTTTGATTATCGGGAGGGAATACACCCTCCCCTGCCATGATCCAAATTGATTTGCAAATATAGAAACTATTTCCCTCCTACGCAAATTTTGTCCCCGATTTTTACAACCACCCCGGCGCCGCCGCCGATTTCCTCATCAGGACACTGACAGAATAGTCGGCAGGACCAACAATAACGTCCGCTTGCATCGCACGATGCAAGCGGACGATATTGTCTGTATTCGGCGCGACAAAAGTCGCGCCGAATAGATTTACCTCACACGCTTGGTGACGACCTTGCGGCCGTTTTCGAGCGTCTCAACCTTGATGATCACACCGCCCTTGGGCGTGCCAATCTTCATGCCTGCGGCGTTGTAGTAGTCGGTGGCCACCACCTGACCTGCCGCAGCCTCGGCATTCACCTCACTGATGCCGGTGGAGACCGTCGCTTCAGTGGCTTCGCCCAGACCGCCCATCTCGTTGGCGGCACGCACGCTGTAGGTCACGTCCGAACTGTTGGCTCGGAGCACGCCACGGGCAGACGTACCGGAGAGTTTCGACACGTCATAGGTCGGTTCGATGGTGAAGTCCTGCACATAGCCGTTCACGCAAATGGCCCAACAGAACACGTAGTCGTTGTCATCCCAAGTGAGAATGCTGTCCGTGAGCACCACGTTGGTGGGTGCGGACGCCTGCTCAGTGTAGTAAGTGGGATCCCAGTCGCCGTACATGTTGGCCATGTCGCCAATCTCGGCAGCCTCGTCGGAGGTGATGGTCGGCACGTTGGCGTGACCGTCGCCGAAGGTCGTCTTGCGTCCGGCCAGGTCAATCACCGTACCGGAGGACGTCATCGAGTTGTATTCGGCAAACTGTGCCGGATAACCGCCGCTCATTTCCGACCAGCCGATGGTGGAGGGCTGCACGTTCATCGTGGTGTTGATGTAGTAGGCTTTCGGCGTACCGCTGCCCCACGGACGACCGAGGGTGTAGTTGCCGTTGATGCCGTCGGCCTCTCCGTCGATGGTACAATCCTTGAACACATATCCGTACTTGATGCTCTTGCTCGGCACNGCCAGATAACCGCCTGCCGCACACATCACGAGATTCACCTCATTGAAGAAGATGTCGCCCTTNCCGCAAAGGAAGTCAGTGCGACCGCGGAGCTTACCGCCCTCGAAGTAGTAGAGACCCTTGTCGTTGTTGGACGTCCAAGTGTCCTGATAACCGTTGAGGTGTACGTTCTTGTANATGTTCTTCGTACCCTTGTCCTGGATGGCGATGTCACGTCCCATGGCGTCGCCCATACCGGTGGAGATGGTGATGTCCTGCATGTAAAGACCGCTCACTGACGAACTCATCTGGAGCACGTCACTGTTGCCGATGCCCTCATAGATGCTGGCCGTACCGTATTTGCCGGTGAAGGTGTCGCTCTCGGGAATGGTGTTGGTCACGACGGTCTCGTCACGTTCCTCACCGATAAGNGATATGTTGGCTGCGGTGATGTAAGTGATGGGGTCGTTCTTGGTGTAAGTCGTCGACGTGCCGTCGGAGAGTTCCACGCTGTAGGTCTTCGTCGCCGAACCCTGCGGCAACGTGTAGGTGGCGCCCTTCTTCACGAAGATGCGGTAACGCGTGCTCTTGTCGCTACGGCTGTTGGCGGCGGCGAGAGCCTCCTCAAGGTTGCCCTCGTCGGGCACCACGAAGTCGTAGATACCCTTCGTCACCGTGGGCCGCGTCTGCGTGGTGAAGTTGATCGTGACGGCCTCGTCGAGCGCGTTGTCGGTCAGGTCGGTCACGCTTCCTGCCGGCAGCGTGAAGGTATAATCGGTGTTGTAGTCAAGACCCTTGTATTCGAAGATGACAGTCTTGCCGCTCACAGTACCGGTGAGCGTCTGGTCGCCCAAGGTAGCCGTAACGCCGTCGGCCAGTTTCACCTTCTCGTCGAAGGTAAGCACAATCTTGCCGTTGGCCGAAGCCGTGGAGGAACCGCTCTCGGGTACGCTGCTCACCAGTACGGGTGCCGTACCGTCATCCACCAGTTCGGCGGTGCCGGTGATGTAGACTGCCGTAATGGCGTTGCCGTCATTGGCCGATGAGGTGCCGTCGATGCTGGAGGTCTTGTCGGGCGTCCAACGGATGTACACCTTGCTCTGGTTGTTGGCCTCGTCGGGAAGCGTCACCTCACACGCGGTCCAGTTTTTCACACCGCTCATCGTCACCGAACCCACGGATGTGTAGGTCTCGTCGTCGAGCGAGTATTCCACGTTGTACGTGGTGTAGGAATTGTAGTTGTAGAGCATCTCAAACTGCACCTTGATACTCGTGAAGGCCTCGGCGTTGACCATGGTCTTCCAGTAATAGTGACCCACGTCACCGGCGCTCGAACCCGTACGCCAGTTGACGGCTGCAGGTTTGCCCTCATATCCGCCGGCGGCTTCCTGACTCTTGTCGAGCCATCCGCTTGTCTCGCCCGTCTCCTCGTTCACCAGGTTGAAGGCGTCCGCGTCGTTGTCGGCGGCATAGAAGTCGGCGATTCGGCCGTTGTTGCCCTTCAGGTAGAAGTCCCAACCGGCGATGTAGTCGATGGCGGAATAACTGGCCGTAAGGGTCACGTCCTCCGTCATGGTGACGCTCTTCTCGCTCGAGGAAGTGCCGTCGCTCCAGTTGGTGAAGGTGAGGATGGGATTGGACGACGCCGTAAGCGCCACCGTGGTGCCTTCCTCATACATGTATTTGCCGTCCACCTCCGTGGGTTCGGGATCCATGGCCACCATGTAGTCGTTGGCTCCGCCTTCCACGCTGATGCTCAACTGATAAGTATTCACGGCCTCAAAATTGGCGGTGAGCGCCTGGTCGGACGTGATGTCGAAGGTGTAGACGTTGTCGGTCGACACTTCGTTGCCGCTGGCGTCGGTCCAGTTGACAAACTTATAACCGAAATTCTTCGTGGCGGTGAGTTTGACAGTCGTACCCTCGTCGTAGGTGCCGCCCGAAGGATAGATGTTTACCGTACCGCCGTCCTCTACGGAAGGCACGGCCGTCAGCGTATACTGGTTCACTTCCTCGACGGTGCCGTCCACGGTACCCGTGATGACGATGTTGCCCAGGGCAATCTTCTTGTTGTTGGCCGTCTTGGAGATATAGAAACGGAAGGTGAACTCGCCGGCTGCGGACGCGGAGATGTCGACGCTGTGGTTCAGGTCAGCCGTCTCATTGTTCGCGCCGTTGTTGCGCCTCACAGTCGAGGCGTCCACCTGCGTGACTTCGCTTTCCACACCGTCGATGGTGTAACTGTAGGAGAATGTCGCACCGTCGGTTCCCACCTTCACGGCGTCAAACGACACGTTGGTCGGCGTGAAAGTGACACCGGCCTTCGGTTTCACGCGATATTCTATCATCACGGTCTCCACGTTGCCGGCGCTGCTGGTTCCGGGTTGATAGGTGGCCAGCGTACCGCTTTCCGCATTGGAGTAAGCATTGGTGGTGACCGTCAGGTCACTGCCCGTCGATACCGTGGCGGCCGAGATGGCGTCAGAGATATCCGTGGCCACTGTACCGTTTTCCTCATTGCCCACCGTCCAGTAGATGGTGCCCTCGGCATTGCTGAACGAAGCTCCCGAACTCTCCACCACGGGCAGCACGGTCTGAATATAGCGATAGTAGGAACCGTCGCCTATCACGATATCGACGGTTTCGGATGTCGAGGAAATTTCATACGAGATGGTCGTGCCCTGCGTGTAGTCGCTCTGGCCGTCGATGGTGGTCGTGGTGATGTTGCTGTAAGCCTCCATCGACACGGTGGCACCCTTGCACGAAGGAATGGTAAACGTCGTACCGCCGTTCACCTGGGCCCAGTCGGTCCAGTTGGTGTTGTTGAGTTTACCGTTGGAGGTGTCGAAGTCCATCTTCACGTCGATGGTGCTGCCATTCACCTCGCCCTGCGTCACATAAAATCCCGACACGCCCTGATAAGACAACGTGGGCGCGCCGTTCTTGCTCTGGAAATCCCATTTCAGCGTCACGTCCGACGTCCGGTCGGCCAGCGCCACCGTATTGGCCGTGAACACGGCCGTCAGCGTCGCGTCAGCCGTCGGCGAGAAGGAGTCGCCTGCGGCATAGGTCGTGGTGCCGTCGGTCCAGCCAGTCAGCGTGTAGCCCTCATAATAGGCCAACCGGTTGGCGGGGATGGTGACCGACTCGCCCACTGCCACCGTCTGCGCGGACGGAGCCGAACCGGCGATTGCGCTGTTGTCGGGCAGTGCGAAGGTCACTGTCGCATTACTGGGAATCTCACTCTCGTCCACCGCTTCCACGGCGCAATAAGGCATATAAGAACCGCCTGCGATGGTGAGCGTCGTGGCGCTGCCGCTGTAATACTTGGTCACCACGTTGTCGGTGGTGTTGTTGTGATAGCAGGCGCCCGTATTGGTGGTGAACGTCTCAATCACGCTGTTACCGTCGGCATCCGTCACGGTGACGTTGCCGCCCCAGGCACACGTGCCCACGGTGATTTTCACGCTGCCCGTCACGGGCACCACCAGTTTAAAGTTGTTCCAACCGTGTTCGTTGGAATGATACTTGCCGCTGAGCGTGGCAATACTGTTCTCGCTGTCCGTCTCCACGCGCGTGGCGGTACCGTCGGTAACGGCGATGCCAAACTCCACCGATGTCTTGTTGGACACCTCATCCGTGGTGAGAAAATTCCCGTTCATCAAGTCCAAGGAGAAATTCTCAAACGAGGCAGCTCTCGATTGGCCGAGGCCCATGCACAGGACCGCAACCAGCAGGATAAGAACTCTTCTCATGTTTTTAGGTTTAGTAAAAAAAAAAGTAGGTTTAAAATTTTCTTTCAAAATCAAGTAGTTTGTCGCGCAACACATTGCACTGCTGCAAAGATAGGAAAAAATATTCACACTTGTATGATTTTGAGGAAAAAATTTTGCATCTGCCCGCAACACTCTCCACGTTCATCTCGTCCTGTCTTTCAGAATTTTCATGGCAAAGGTAATGCCCTGTGATGTCATCTGCGAGAAATGTAATATCATCTCGCTCCACGTTACACGTTCACGAAAAATCGTTACACGAAAAAACTGCCGAAAAAGAATCAGCGGGAAATCTGATGGATTTCCCGCTGATTTCCTGTCAGTTGGCCGAACCGCCGACGATGTCCAACAGTTCGTTAGTGATGGCCTGTTGTCGTGACTTGTTGAATTGCAGGTTCAAGTCGCGCAGCAGTTCATCGGCATTGTCGGTCGCCGTCTGCATGGCCACCATGCGGGCGGCGTGCTCGGAGGCGTTGCTGTCGAGCAGGGCCGTGTAGATCATCAGGTGGGTCAACTTGGGTATCAGGGTGCCCAGGACGGTTTCCATGTCGGGCTCCACGATGAAGTTGTCTGCCAGGGGCTTGACCTCTTCCTGTTCCCGTTGGCGCTGCTGACCGTACTTGCGGAGATACTCCTGTGCCTTGGCGGTCACCACGTTGCTCTTCAGGTCGCGCTCCTTGTCCTCGTTGAGCGCTGCCGTCAAGTCGATAGGCAGAAGCGTCTTGCGCGTGAGTATCTGACTGCCGGCGCTTTTGAAATGATGATAGAACAGTTCCACACGGTCGATGACGCCGTCACGGAAGTCTTTCTCCAGGCGGCGCGCCAGTGTGATACATTCTTCCGCATTGGGCTTGTCGGCCAGGGCGGTGAAATCGCCTTGCGGCGTGAAGCCGGCTTTCACCACTTTCTCGGCCACCTTGCGCCCGATGGGATAAATGAGGATGTTCTCCTGCCCCAAGTCCTTGTATTCGTCGATGGCTTGCAGCATCATCTTGATGACGTTGGCGTTGAATCCGCCGCAAAGACTGCTGTTGCTACTGTATACCACGAGCGCCACCCTGTGGACGGGACGCTCGATGGAATACACGTTGCGCGCGTCCACCTCGCTGGCCAGGAAGGTCTTGAGGATGTGCTCCAACATGCTTTCGTAGGGCAACATGTCTTCTATCATCATTTGCGCATGATGCAGTTTGCTGGAAGCCACCATCTTCATGGCACTCGTAATCTTGCGGGTGCTGTTGACGGAGGCGATGCGATTTTTGATTTCCTTTAATGAAGCCATGTCGTAAGCGCGTAAATCAACTCTTGTACTGTCCTGCGATATCAGCCATGACCGCCTCGATGGCTGCCGTTACCGTATCGTCAATCTTGCCGCTGCCCAGGGTCTCAATCACCTCGGGATGCGAGGTGCGCAACTTGTCGAGGAAGGCGTCCTGACACTGGCGCACGCTCTCTACGGGCACGTCGTGCATCAGACCGTGAACGCCACAGTAGAGGATGGCGATCTGTTCGCCGACGGGCATCGGAGAATACTGGGGCTGGATGAGCAACTGGTTGTTCTTTCTTCCCCTGTCGAGCGTCATGGCCGTCACGGCGTCCATGTCGCTGGAGAACTTGGAGAAGGCTTCCAACTCGCGATACTGCGCCATGTCTATCTTGAGCGTACCGGCCACTTTCTTCATCGACTTGATTTGTGCCGAACCGCCCACACGGGACACGGAAATACCCACGTTGATGGCGGGCCTGAAACCCTGGTTGAAAAGGTCGGTCTCCAGGTAAATCTGTCCGTCGGTGATGGAAATCACGTTGGTGGGGATATACGCGGAGACGTCGCCGGCCTGGGTCTCGATGATGGGAAGCGCGGTCAGACTACCGCCGCCCTTGACCTTGCCTTTCATGCACTCGGGCAGGTCGTTCATCTGTTCGGCCACTTCCTGCTGGTCGTTGATACGCGCGGCACGCTCCAACAGACGGCTGTGGAGGTAGAACACGTCACCGGGATAAGCCTCACGACCAGAAGGACGGCGCAGAATCAGCGACACCTCACGGTAGGCCACGGCCTGCTTGGACAGGTCATCGTAGACCACGAGGGCCGACTCTCCTCTGTCGCGGAAGTACTCGCCGATGGCGGCTCCGGCAAAGGGAGCGTAGTATTGCATGGCGGCAGGGTCTGCAGCCGTGGCGGAAACGATAATGGTGTAAGGCAGCGCGCCGTGGTCTTTCAGGTTTTGCACCAGTGCGGCGACGGTAGACGCCTTCTGACCGATGGCCACATAGATACAGTACACCGGTTTGCCGGCCTCATAAAAACTCTTCTGGTTGATGATGGTGTCCACCGCAATGGCGGTCTTTCCCGTCTGGCGGTCGCCGATGATCAACTCACGCTGTCCGCGTCCGATGGGAATCATGGAGTCGACGGCCTTCAGACCGGTCTGCAGCGGTTCCTTCACCGGTTGACGGTAAATCACGCCGGGTGCCTTGCGGTCGAGCGGCATTTCGAAAGCATCGGTCATGTCGATGTCGCCCAGACCGTCGATGGCCTGGCCGAGCGGATTGATGACGCGGCCGAGCATGTTGTCGTTGACGCGGATGGAAGCGATGCGGTGGGTACGTTTCACCACCTGTCCTTCCTTGATGCCTGCCGTGGGACCCAGAAGCACGCATCCTACGTTGTCCTCTTCCAGGTTCATCACGATGGCCATCGTTCCGTTCTCAAACTCCAACAACTCGTTGGCTTCGGCGTTGCGGAGACCGTACAGACGGGCCACACCGTCGCTGACCTGCAAGACGGTACCTACCTCGTCAAACTGTTCTCCGCCGCTGATGCCCTGCAATTGCTGCAGCAAGACGGCAGACACCTCACTTGGTTTAATTTTATCTGACATATCAATTCTCTGTTTTGTTAACCCTCAGGCAGCGTTCCTCTGGTGGAAGCGCTACTTCTTAAGTTGTGTTAATACGGATTTCAACTTCGACTTGACGGAGGCGTCGAGACGATAGGTGTCGTATTCCAGGATGAATCCGCCGATGATGTCGGGGTCGGTCTCCGTCTGGAACGTCACCTGTCCGTCGGCCTTGCGCTCCACCATCTCCCGAAGACGCTTTTCCGTGGCGGGAGCGACGGGCACGGCCGTAATCAGTCGTCCGTTGATGAAATGTTTCTGCTTGCGGTAAAGAGTCGCGTACGATGTGGCCATAAACTGCAGGAAACTCTCCCTGCCCTCACCGAGGACCAGGGAAAGAAACTTTTCCGTCAGGGGCGTGGGACTTCCGCCGCACGCCGTCTTGAGCAGCGCCAGTTTATTGTCGGCCGACAACATAGGATTGTCCATCGTAGAACGGAGTTGCGCCACCTGCAGATAGCTGTCCGCCAGCGTGCGCATGTCAGCGTACACCTGGTCTTCGAGTCCTGCTTCCGTCGCACTCTTGAGGAGCGCGCGCGCATACCTGACCGATATTACACCTATATCCATCGTCGTACTGTTTATCTTTGTTGAGCAGAAATATCGTCCAGCAATTTGTCGATGAGTTCCATCTGGGCTTTCTCGTCCGACAGTTTCTCTCGTAGAATCTTCTCGGCAATCTGCACCGACAGGTCGGCCACTTGCGAACGGATGTCGCGGAAAGCGTTCTGCTTCTCTGTCTCGATTTGCGCACGGGCGTCACTGAGGAGGCGGGCGCCTTCCGTCTTCGCTTTTTGCTGAGCTTTTTCCACGATTGCCTCACGGGTGTCGGCAGCCTCTTTGAGCAGCAGGGCCTGCTTTTCGCGGGCCTCCTGCACGATGGAGTCACCTTCTTTCTGAATGTTGGCCAGGCGTTCGTTGGCCTCGTGGGCCTTGCGGAGACTCTCATCGATGTATTCCTTGCGGTCGTTGACCATCTTGACGATCACGGGGAAACCCCATTTCCACAAGATGAAAAGCACCACGAGGAAGACGACGGTCATCCAGAAGAACAAGCCAAAATCAGGCGTTATCAATGACATAGGCTGTGGAATTTCTGTTGGTTAAAACGTCATTTTACCCGGTCTGTCCGATCAGACGAACAGGGCCAGAATGGAAATCACGAGGGCCAGGAAGGTGGCACCCTCAACCAGGGCGGCAGCCAGAATCATGGACGACTGCAAACCACTCATCTTCTCGGGTTGACGGGCCATGGCGTCCATTGCCTGTCCGCCGATACGACCGATACCGATACCTGCGCCAATCACTGCCAAACCACCACCTACAGTTGCACCGAGCTTTGCCAATGCGTCTGCTGCTAATAATAATGAAATCATAATCTTAAAGTTTTAAATTGTTATTATAATGTATTTTGTCTTGACTTACAGTTATGCCTCATGCTCTTTCACATGGGCCATGGAGATGAACACGGCGCTCAGCATGGTGAACACCATGGCCTGGATGTAGCACACCAGCACTTCGAGCAGCATCATGAAGATGCTCAGGAAGACGCTCACGGGCGTCATCACGCCGCCAAGCACCTTGCCCATCGTACCGCCCAGGGCAAACATCACGAAGATGATGCAGGTCAGGGAGATGGCGATGACGTGTCCGGCCAGCATGTTGGCGAAGAGTCGGATCATCAGTGCGATGGGTTTGGTGAAAATGCCGAAGAACTCGATGAACGGCATCAGGGGAACGGGACACTTGAGCCACAAGGGTACGTCGCCCCAGAAGATTTCCTTCCAATAGGCTTTTGTGCCCGTGACGTTGACGATGAGGAACGTGCACAGGGCCAGGAACATCGTACAGGTGATGTTGCCCGTCAGATTGCCTCCTCCGGGCGGAAAGGGAACCACGCCCATCAGGTTGGTCAGGAAGATAAAGAAGAAACAGGTGAGCAGGTAGGGCGCGTACTTGGGCGCCTCGTCACCCAGCGACGGTTTGATCATGTCGTTGTAGACGGACATGACAAACATGTGAATCAATCCGACAAATCCTTTCGGAGCGGGGTCGTCGGCCTTGTGTCTCTTGCACCACCGGGCCGCCGCGAGAATGCAGACGACCAGCAGGATGGCGTTGATGAACAGGACCAGCACTGTCTTGGTGATACTGATGTCGAAGCAGACGGGCTTGAGCTCGCCGCCCACCATTTCGACAATGCGTCCCTTCTCGTCTGCGGCGCCCTGGATATAGAAACCGTCGGGACCCTTGCGGAGCCCGTCAGCGTCGGGTTCGTGCGCGAACTGCGAGGAGCAGTAGACATGACATCCGCTCTCGGAAGAATAGAAAATCATAGGCAGGTGGATAATCAACGGATGGCCGCCGATATCGGTCACATGCCACTGATAGGCATCCTGCACATGGCTGAAAAGGATTTCCTTCAGGTCGACGCCTCCCTCCTCCTTGCCGGTCTCACCGGCAAAGGCGGGCAACGCCATGAGGAACATCGCCACGTACAGCAATATGCGTTTTGTTTTTCTCATTGAATTCCTTTTTTACTTACTTTTGCAAAGAATACCGCATCGTAGAGAAGCGTTGCCAGATAGAACGCCATGAACAGCACGGCCGACCACTTCAGACGGGTGATGTCATCGCGCATCACGACGCACATCACCAGGACGACGGCGGCGGCGGCCATCAGGCGCAGGGCGGAGAAGGCCAGAAAAAACTTCGGCAGCGCCTGGGGCGACCGCCTGGCCACGGCTTTCCACGCATAACCGTAGACGAGACAGCAGACCAGGTTGAACATCGCCGACCAGACGAGACCGTCAAGCAGCAGGAGATCCGACCTGAGTCGCATCGCCAGAAGCACGGCAAGGGAAAGGGCGCACAAGAGCCACACCGCATGGCGGATGTAGCGCGACGCTGTCTTTCCTATGTCTCTGCCCTGCTCCATCGTTACCTTACACTTCAACGCAAAGCGACACGTCGTTCTTCTTCACTTCCACGAATCCCCCGCGGATGGCCAGTTCATGCCGTCCTTCCCGGGTCTGATAGGCCACGGTGCCCGTCTCCAGCGAGGAGATAATCGGGGCATGGTCGTTGAGAATCTCAAAACTGCCGAGCGTTCCGGGTACGAGGACGCTTTCCACCTCGCCCTGAAACTCGATTTTTTCGGGAGATACGATTTTCAAATTCAACATACCTATTATATTATATACGGTATCGGGTTATGCCTTGGCGGCCTCCATGAGTTTCTTGCCCTTCTCAATGGCGTCTTCGATGGTGCCGACATTGAGGAACGCCTGTTCGGGCAGGTCGTCCACCTCGCCGTCAAGAATCATGTTGAAGCCCTTGATGGTGTCTTCGATGGAGACCATCACGCCCTTGACGCCCGTAAACTGCTCTGCAACGGCAAACGGCTGGGAAAGGAAACGCTGCACGCGGCGGGCACGGTTGACCGTGAGCTTGTCCTCGTCGGACAACTCGTCCATACCCAGGATGGCGATGATGTCCTGCAATTCCTTGTAGCGCTGCAGAATCTGCTTCACGCGCTGCGCGCAGTCGTAGTGCTCCTTGCCCACAATCAGCGGGTCGAGGATACGCGACGTACTGCCGAGCGGGTCAACGGCCGGATAGATACCGAGCTCGGTAATCTTACGACTGAGCTCCGTCGTGGCGTCCAGGTGGGTGAAGGTCGTGGCGGGAGCCGGGTCGGTCAGGTCGTCGGCAGGCACATACACCGCCTGAACGGACGTGATGGAACCCTTCTTCGTGGAGGTGATGCGCTCCTGCATGGCACCCATCTCACTGGCCAGGGTGGGCTGATAACCCACGGCCGAAGGCATACGGCCCAGCAGGGCGGACACCTCGGAACCGGCCTGTGTGAAACGGAAGATATTGTCGATGAAGAAAAGGATGTCGGCAGGCTGGCCGTCCTTGCCGCCACCGTCACGGAACTCCTCTGCGACGGTCAGTCCGGAGAGGGCCACTGAGGCACGCGCGCCGGGCGGTTCGTTCATCTGTCCGTACACGAGCGTGGCCTGCGACTTCTTCAATTCCTCGGGGTCGACGAGCGAAAGGTCCCATTTGCCTTCGTCCATGGCCTGCTTGAACTTGTCACCGTATCTTACCACGCCGCTTTCAATCATCTCGCGAATCAGGTCGTTGCCCTCACGGGTGCGCTCTCCCACACCGGCAAAGACGGAATATCCGTTGTGGCCTTTGGCGATGTTGTTGATGAGCTCCATAATCAGCACGGTCTTGCCTACGCCGGCTCCGCCGAACAGACCGATTTTACCACCCTTCATGTAAGGCTCAAGCAGGTCGATCACCTTGATGCCCGTGGCGAGCATTTCCTTCTGGGTGGAGAGCTCCTCAAACTTCGGAGCCTCGCGGTGAATGGGGTAAGAACCTTCCATGTCGAGGTCTTTCATACCGTCGATGGGTTGTCCGATCACATTGAGCATGCGGCCTTTGATCTGGTCGCCCGCAGGCATACGGATAGGAGAACCCATGGATACGGCCTCCAATCCTCTCTGCAAACCGTCGGTGTTGTCCATGGCCACGCATCTTACGGTGTCCTCACCGATGTGCTGCTGCACTTCCACCACCAAATCCTTGCCGTCGGGGCGCTTGATTTTCAAAGCGTCATGAATTCGCGGAAGCACTTTCTCAGGGTCTTGTCCCTCTGTATCATAGAAAACGTCTATGACCGGACCGATAATCTGGGAAATGTGCCCATTAATTTGTGACATAAGCGATTATAATTTTAATGTTAACAGTATCATTTAGGATGTCCGGCAAATATAGAAAATATTTCCTGAAGTGACAAACTTTTTCAGGAAAGTTTGCACACTTTTGCCGTATAAGGTCTGAAAATCCGCAGAAAAGGACAGTCGGGCCCATGCCCGACTGGCATCAGATACTCAATTCGTCGAGCACCTTGATGAGTTTGCGGTCGAAGGGTTTGTCGCTGCGGATGGCCTCGCTGAGCGGCACATAGACCACCTCATTGTTGCGCACGCCCACCATCACGTTGCGCTGGCCCTGCAGAATGGCCTCAACGGCCCCCACTCCGGTACGGCTGGCCAGGATACGGTCGTGCGCCGTGGGGCGTCCTCCGCGCTGCAAATGGCCCAGGATGGACACGCGAACGTCAAACTGCGGGAACTCTTTTCTCACGCGGTCGGCATAATACAGGGCGCCGCACTTGGGACTTTCGGACACAATGACGATGCAACTCTTCTTCGACTTGCGGATGCCGCGCTCCATGAAGCGGGCCAACTGGTCCACGTCGGTGGAGTCTTCGGGGATGATGGCCGCTTCGGCGCCACTGGCGATGGCGCTGTTCTGGGCCAGGAATCCGGCGTCGCGTCCCATCACTTCGACAAAGAATATCCGCTCGTGGCTCTGCGCCGTGTCGCGGATGCGGTCCACACAGTCCATGATGGTGTTCATCGTGGTGTCGTATCCGATGGTGGAATCGGTGCCGTACAGGTCGTTGTCGATGGTGCCCGGCAGTCCGATGCAGCACACGTCATACTCGCGGGCGAAGTTCATCGCACCGGTCAGCGAACCGTTTCCGCCGATGACGACGAGGGCGTCGATGCCGTTTTTCTTCATCTGCTCATAGGCTTTCTTCTGGCCTGCGGGGGTCTTGAACTCCTTGGAACGGGCCGTCTTCAGGATGGTACCGCCCATCATGATGATGCCGCTGACGTTCTCGGTGGTGAAATCCTCGATTTCGCCGTTGATCAGACCGTCATAACCGCGGTAGATACCCTTGATTTTGAATCCGTTGCAAATACCGGCACGGGTCACCGCACGGATGGCCGCGTTCATTCCGGGCGCGTCTCCGCCGGAGGTCATCACGCCGATTGTCTTGATTTTTGCCATTATCCTTCAGTATTTAAATTTACGTTACTTGTTTTTGTATAATCCATTTTCGCCTAAGTGTCCCGTTCAGGAGAACATCAGCCAGAATACGGCCAGACCAACGAGACCGGAAAGGAGGACTTTCCAGCCCACATGGGCGAAGTACCAGCCCACATGTAGGCGCTCCATCTTGACAAGCGCCAGTCCGCTGGCCGAACCGACGGGCAATATCGTGCCGCCTACGGCCGTACAGTAGGCGATGATTTTCCAGAAAATACCGTTTTGCGCAAAGGCGGGACCATAGTCGGAAACGGTTTGGGGCACCCATTCCTCGGCGTCGAAAAAGGAGAACCAGCTCACGGCGGTGGCGAAACTGTCGACCACCAGACTCATGGCACCGGCACAAAGGCCCATCAGCCAGACATTGTCCGCATGGGTCTTGAGCCAGGCGGAAGCGGCGGAAAGGGCGCCGGTCTCCTCCACCGCGCCCACAGCCAGGAGGATACCCATGACAAAGAGCATGAGTTGCAGCGACCCGTAACGCAAGATGACGGGCATGCGGCGCTGCGCCATCTGCTCGCTCCGCATGAGTTTGTGATTGAACGCCTCGTTGACGATCCACAAAACGGCCAGGACACAGCCTGCCCCAAGGAAGGGACTGAGCTTGGTGATGTCGTGGAAGGTGGGGATAAACCACAGTCCGCCGATGCCCACGACGAGCATCAGGAAGCGTTGCCATACGTTCAGGTTGGTGTCGTCACCGCGATAAGGCATCGCATGCCATTCGGTGTCTATCCGTTCGGGCAACATTCTGCCGAGCCACCAGGTGGGAATGAGCCAGGCGCACAGGCAGGGAACAAGGAGCGACATGGAGAAATTGGTGGCCGTAACGGCTCCTTTGTTCCACAGGACAAGGCCTGTAGTGTCGCCGATGACGGTCAGCGCGCCGCCGCAATTGGCCGCAATGACGATGGCGGACCCCAGAATCATCCGTTGTCTGCGGGCTGGGATCATCTTGTGCATGATGGTCAGCATCATCACCGTCGTGGTGAGGTTGTCCAGATTGGCGGACAAAAGAAAGGTCATCAACGACAAGGTCCACAGCATCTTACGGCTTCGGCGCGTCTTGAGCAACTGCGTCAGGAAGTCGAAGCAACCGTTGTTGGAAAGGATTTCAACGATGGTCATCGTGGAAAGCAGGAAGAGCACCACCTCGGCGGCGCGTCCCACGTATTTCAGAAAGATATGCTGGGCGATGAATTCCTTGACCGTGACCGACGTGGCCTCGGCGCCGTCGAGGAACGTGGCGTATTCATCCGCATGGACCTGCATGACGTAATCCGTACCGTAGCAAATGTACAGCACCCACCCTACGGCACCGGCGAACATGGCGACGGCGGCCTTGTTCACGTCGGTCAGACTCTCCGTGGCTATCAAAAGATATCCGATAACCACAATGGCGATAATGAAAACGGTCATCAAAGGATGTGTTAGACATCGCAAAATTAAGCATAATTCTCAATTTTGCCAAAAAGCGGACTTTATTTTTTCAGTATTTTCCTTAAAAAGAAATAAAGTTCTTCCTGCCACCGGAAGAGCGTCCAACTGCCGCGGAAGGTCACTTTGCCGCTCCGAAGGGGCATATAACCGAATTTATACTTGTACTTCGGAGATATGCGGGCGGTCTCGATGCTTTGCCAGACGCGCCGGATTTCGCCGAGTCCCCGTCGATTCTCCTCCTTGGAAAAGGTGTTCCTGTGAGTGAAGTAAAAGTAGTAAGCATCCACAAGGACAAGCCAACGGACGTTCTCGTAATCACTTAATACCCTGTCGGATACGCCAATCTGGAGAAGTTTTTGTTTCATGCTCTCGCCGGCCTTGAGGTATTCATACCTGAGCATCGTCGGCCGATGGGTCACCGACTGATTGTGCTGGCGGTAATAATACTTTCCCGGAGCATATCCCAGCCGTCGGGAATACAGATAATGCAGACGCGTGGTGTTGTCATCGCTGTAGGCGCGCGCCGTGTCGTCATAGGGAAAACGCCGGTGGAGTGACGTCCTGACCATGTAGACACCGTGGATGCGCCAGTCGAGACTCTGCCGGAAAGCCTCCTCGCCCGTAAGGGTCTTAAAAGACGGCATGGGGTATGGCGTCTCGGTCTGTGTGTCCTGGTCGTACAAGACGGTTTCGAACAGGACACAGTCTGTCTCACTGTCCTGCTGGAAGACGCTGACGACACGCGCTATCGCATCGTCGGCCAACCAGTCGTCGCTGTCCACGAAACAGGTGTATTCTCCTTCGGCGACGGCCAGTCCGGCATTGCGCGCCTTGGCCTGTCCGCCGTTTTCGGACATCCGTATCAGGCGGATACGCTTGTCGCGGGCAGCGTATTCCTGCAAAATCGTCAGGGAACCGTCCGTCGATGCGTCGTCGATGCAGATGATCTGCAGGTTGTCGTAAGTCTGCCGGAGCAGTGAGTCAAGACATTTCCGGAGATAGGACGCACTGTTGTAGACGGCGATCAGTATCGTTACCTTAGGACTCATCGTGCTGACGGTTTAGCATGCGGCGCAAACGGTCGGGCAAATCCGTATGGCGCGACAGAAAACAGAGGGATATGCCTATGGAAAGGACGGCGCAGACGGTTCCGATTACCCAATAGAGCAGGCCGTCAAGACGGGTAGCGGCCAATGTGACCGACAGCAGGACGACGAATATCAACGCATGGCGCGCCACGTCGGCAGACAGGCGGAAACGGTAACGGCGACCGACAAAGAGGTAAACGACGAGGAAATTGACCACGGCCGCCAGCGTAAGCGCCATGCCCGTACCGACAAGACCGTAAATCGGGAACAGCCAGACGACCAGCAGGACGATGGAAACATCGTAAATGGCCTCCAAAAAAAGATAGGCGTGCGACGCGCCCTGGGCCAGGTTCATGTATTCCATCGGCAGCAACAGGGCCCTCAGGAGCATGGCGAAGACGGTGGCGTGTATCATGTCCCTGACCGGAAGAAACTCGCCCGTGTAGAGCAACGGCAGCAATATCGGCAGACTGACGATGAAACAGACGAGCATCGGTCCCACCAGCAAGAGCGAGACGGATATCTGACTGTTGACCAGGTCGTGGGTCTTGACCAGGTCGTGACATGCGCCCGAAAGCCTGGGAAAGAAGTCGGTCTCCATGGCGGAGAAGACTAGTCCGGCGTAAGTCATCGTCAACATGTATCCGGCATTGTACAAGCCCAGGTCGGCCAGACCGCCCTTGTTGTTGAGATACGACCGGATGACAAGTTCGGCGCCGCTTCCCAGAATGCCCGCCAGGACGAAAGCCGTTCCCAGACGCACCATTCCCCTGCCCTCACGCAGACGGGAAAGCGACAGCGACAGACAGGGCGGGAATTGCCGGTAGGAATAAACGACGGTAATCAGCAGTTGCGCCAAGGCGGCCAATACCATGGAAGGCACGATACCCGCCTCTCCGTAGAAGTAGTATAGGGGCAAGGAAATGACGACGGCCGCCATCACCTGATACAGCGAAATGAGCGCCAACGGTTTCAGGCGGCGGCATCCTTTGAGGATCGCCAGTTCGCCTCCGGCAATGGCCAACAGGCCGACGACGGGCGAAAGCAGACGGAAATGCAGGGTGTGGTTGCCCCAATTGAACGTCCAGGCGTCGAGCAGCGGGGCCAGCGCGACGCAAAGAAGGGTGCCCAGGACGGCGGTCAGGAAGCACCACGAACGGATAAGGTGCACCTTTTCTTTTAATCTTTCCCTGTCGCCTGCCTCATAGGCGTAGGAGATTTCCTTGACGGCGCTCATCGGAATACCGAGATTCGTGGAATCGCCGAAAAACTTAATCGTGGAGTTGAACAGGGAAATGATGCCGAATCCGCCCGGTCCCAACAAGACGGCGGCGATCTTATTGCGTACCAGTCCGATGAGGATACCGAGCACCTGTACGCCGCCGAAGATGCCGGTGTACTTTAAAATATGCGAGTAAGTATCCTTTTGCGCCGTCTTTTTCATTACACAAAAAACGTAAAATAACGTGATTTATTATTTTTTTATCGTACTTTTGCACTATGAAACTCACGATTATCATACCCGTCTACAATGCCGCACCTACCCTCAGGCGCTGTCTGGACAGTATTGTCAAACAGACATGGGACGATTTTGAGGTCATCCTCGTGGACGACGGTTCGGACGACGAGTCGGCGGATATCTGTGACGAGTATGCCAAGACGGACAGGCGGTTGACGGTGATTCATCAGGCCAACGGCGGACTGAGCCGTGCGCGCAACGCCGGCCTGGACAAGGCGCAAGGCAATTACGTCACGTTCGTGGACAGCGACGACTTTCTCGACATCGGCACTTACCAAGCGCTCTTCGGTATTCTGGACGAACACATGGAATATGACATCCTGGAATATCCCGCCATCATCCATTACGGAAACAAGAAAGCGGAACGGCCGCTCACTTTCTTCTGCATGGAATTCGAGGACATGAGGGAATACTGGTTGCAGACTCGTGCCTACACGCATTGCTACATGTGGAACAAACTCTTCCGGAGGACGCTGTTCGACGGTCTCCGTTTCCCTGAGGGCTACCGCTTCGAGGACGTATTCCTCTATCCCCGTCTGCTGGAACGGACGCAAATCATGGCCACCTGCGACGTTGGCGTCTATTATTATTGTCACAACGAGTACGGCATTACCGGTACGGCGGACGGCGAGGCGCTCGCCCAACTCCTGGAGGGGCACTCCCGCGTAAACCGGGATTGGATGGACAGCGACTATTACGAGAGTCTGCTCAACATCCAATTGGACGTCAGCAGAATGACGGGCAATGATCCGCGTCTGCCTGTCCTGCCCTACAGGAACACCACGAAACAAAAGCTTTTGCATCTTATCGGAATGAAAGGGCTATGCAGACTAAACAAATTTATCCCCAAACGGATGAAACACATCTGATCAGTTTCATCGTCACCTACTACAATCAGCCCGCCCGGATGCTCAAGGAGTGTCTGGACAGTATACTTGCGCTCTCGCTGAGCGAGGAGGAAAGGGAAATCATCGTCGTGGACGACGGCAGCAGTCTCACGCCCGTCGACGAACTCCTCTCCTACCGGGACCACATCATTTTCGTGCGGCAGCCCAATCTGGGCGTCAGCGAGGCGCGCAATACGGGCATCCGCATCTCCACTGGAAAATACCTGCAGTTTATCGACGGTGACGATTATCTTCTCCGAAGTCCCTACGAGCATTGTCTTGATATCATGCGGTACGGCGACCCTGAAATCGTGCTTTTCGACATGACGGAGGACCCTGACGAGGAAAGCGAGTATGTGGCGGAAGGTCCGATAGAAGGCAATGCCTTCATGCTCAAGCACAATCTCCGCGGAACGGCGTGCGGATACCTCTTCCGCAGGTCGATATTGAGCAGTCTCAGATTCACGAAAGGCATCACATACGGCGAGGATGAGGAGTTTACCTCACAAATCATCCTTCGCGCCACATGCCTGTATTACACCACGGCCAAGGCTTATTACTACCGGCAGCACGCCGCGTCGGTGGTGCATCGCAAGGAGATGAAGGACAAAATCGCCCGGCTGGACGACAACCTGACCGTCATCTGCCACCTCAACCAGATGGCCGACACGATGCCCAAAGCCGACAGGGAGGCGCTTTCCCGACGGGTGGCCCAACTCTCGATGGATTATATTTACAATGTCATCATGCTGACCAAGAGTCCGCAGCACCTGGAAAAGAGCGTGCAGCGCCTGAGCGAGGAAGGTCTTTTCCCCTTGCCGGACAAGCATTTTACCGTAAAATACGACGTTTTCCGCAAGTTGATCAAAACGAAACAAGGCCGGCGTCTGTTGTGTTTCCTTCTTCCCAAACTGCCATGAGGATATTGCTTTTGGGCGAATACAGCAACGTGCACGCCACACTTGCGGACGGTCTGCGCGGTTTGGGACAGGAAGTCACCGTGATTTCCAACGGGGATTTCTGGAAAAATTATGAGCGCGACATCGACCTTTCGCGCCGTCCCGGCAAGTGGGGCGGCATCCGTTACGTGGCCCGTCTGATGAGAATGCTGCCCAAAATGCGCGATTATGACGTGGTACAGGTCATCAATCCCATGTTCCTGGAAATCAAGGCAGAGCGCATTCTGCCCGTCTACAAATACTTGCGACGCCACAACCGGAAGATGTTCATGGGCGCCTTCGGCATGGATTACTATTGGGTCAACACCTGCACCACCCGCATGCCGCTCCGGTACAGCGACTTCAACATCGGGAACGCGCCGCGCCATACGCCCGATGCGGACAGGGAGTACAAGGATTGGGTGGGTACGGCCAAGGAAGAACTCAACCGGTACATTGCCGAAGACTGTGACGGCATCGTCACCGGACTCTACGAATACCACGTCTGTTACCAGCCCTGCTTTCCCGAAAAGACCCGTTACATCCCCTTCCCCATTGAGAAGAAAGCGGCTGTCCCGGCGGCTTTGCGCTGGAAGGACCCTGAGGGGAAAATCCGTTTCTTCCTCGGTATCAACGGAAAGCGCAGCGCCTACAAGGGCACCGACGTGATGCTGAGCGCCGTCCGAAGGTTGGAGGCGCGCTATCCCGACCGTGTCCGTCTGCAAGTGGTGGACTCTTTGCCGTTTGACACTTATCGCGAAGTGATGCGGCGCCATGATGTCCTGCTTGACCAGCTCTACAGTTATACGCCCGCCATGAACGGATTGGAGGCCATGAGTCAGGGACTTGTCTGTGTGGGCGGCGGCGAAGAGGAGGCTTACGGACTGGTCGGCGAGACGGAATTACGGCCGATTGTCAATGTCTTGCCCGATGAGGAGGACGTGTACGGAAAACTCGAGCAACTGGCGCTGCATCCGGAGCGCGTTCCCCTGCTCCAGCAACAGAGCATCGACTTTGTCGACAAATATCACGACCATCAGCGGGTAGCGCTTCAATACCTGGATTTCTGGAAGAACTTATAATCACAAAGGCAAATAATAAACGTGCCGGGCCTCACGGTCCGGCACGTCATTTGTTTGCATTTTCAGGAGAAAAAATAAAAACTCCTGAAATTATGGCATCATCGCCTCACGGCAGGACGCCACATGAAAATAATCTAATACCATGAAAAACACTAAAAATGGACTGCAAAGATAAGGATTTTCCGTCAAACGCCAAAACTTTTTACAAAATATCCCGACGCAGCGTCTCATAGGATATGGAAACCGTGAGCATTTACACCTTATATTATATAGGGGTATCAGAAACGGAACGGCCGGTAAGGAATCGGACATTGCAGGGCACAATTAATAATTTTTAAAAAGCGGAAAAGCCGCACCACGGATAAAATCACTATCTTTGTGCGGAAAAGAAGCAACTTAAAACTGTCATATTATGTATCAACTGTTCAACATTCAAGACTATGTGGTCGTCATCACGGGCGGAACGGGCGTCCTGGGCCGCACCATCGCCAAATACCTGGCGCTCGAAGGCGCACAGGTCGTCATTCTCGGCCGGAAGGAAGAAGTGGGCCGTGCCATCGTGGAAGACATCCTGAAGGCCGGCGGCAGAGCCGAATTCATGAAGACTGACGTGATGAACCAGCAGACGGTGCAGGAGAATTGCGACGCCATCGTGGCCAAATACGGTCGCGTGGACACGTTGCTCAACGCCGCCGGAGGCAATATGCCCGGCGCCACCATTGCGCCCGACAAGACTTTCTTCGACCTGGACGCGGCACAGTTTCAGACCGTCCTGAACCTCAACCTCACCGGAACGGTGATTCCCACGCAGGTGTTCCTCCATCCGATGGTGAAGGCCGGCAAAGGAAGCATCATCAACTTCTCCTCGATGGCTGCTTTCCGTCCGATGACGCGCGTTTGCGGTTATGCAGCAGCCAAGGCCGGCATCTCCAATTTCACCGCATACATGGCGACAGAGTGCGCCAAAAAGTTCGGCGAAGGCATCCGCGTCAACGCGATTGCACCCGGATTCTTCATCACCGAACAGAACAGGGCCCTCCTGACCAATCCCGACGGCACGTACACGCAGCGCGGTCAGGACGTCATCCGTCAGACACCGTTCGGCAGAATGGGCGAGGCTGAAGAACTTTGCGGCACCATCCACTACCTGATGTCCGACGCGGCCAAGTTTGTTACCGGTACGGTGGCCGTCGTTGACGGCGGTTTCAACTGCTTTGCCATGTAAGTCGTCGGCAAGGCAACCCGCTACAGCGTAAACCTTTACGTTATTTTAACGCGCCGCAGAATACGTTCTGCGGCTTTTTTTCGTAATTTTGCGGAAAACTTAAAACAAACAACTGACAAATCATGAGCAAACTAAAATCATTGAACAAGCGGACGGCGCCGAAGAGCGTCATGCCGGAGAAGATTATCCAGTTTGGTGAAGGCAATTTCCTTCGCGCGTTTGTAGACTGGATTGTGTGGAACATGAACCAGAAGACCAACTTCAACGGAAGTGTCGTGGTCGTTCAGCCCATCGAGCGCGGTATGGTGGACTGGCTCAACGGACAGGATTGTCTTTATCACGTCAACCTGCAGGGCCGTCTCGGCGGTGAGGCCGTCAACACGCTTGAGCGCATCGACGTCATCAGTCGCGCGCTGAATCCCTACAGCCAGAACGCCGCTTTCATGGCTTTGGCCGAGCAACCCGAAATCCGCTTCGTGATTTCCAACACGACGGAGGCCGGCATCGCCTTCGACGACAGTTGCAAATTCACCGACGCGCCCGCCTCTTCCTATCCGGGCAAGTTGGTGCAGTTGCTCTTCCACCGCTACAAGACATTCGACGGTGACCCCAAGAAGGGTCTCATCATCATGCCTTGTGAACTGATTTTCCTCAACGGTCATCACCTCAAGGAGTGCATCTATCAGTATATCGAACTCTGGAAAGAGGACCTCGGCGCCGATTACGAAGGATTCAAGGAGTGGTTTACCAAGTACAACTATGTGTGCGCTACGCTCGTAGACCGTATCGTTCCCGGATTCCCCCGCAAGGAAATCGCACAGATTCAGGAGAAAGTGGGCTACAAGGACAACCTGGTCGTACAGGCTGAAATCTTCCACCTGTGGGTCATCGAGAAGGCCGAGAACATGACGTGCGACGAACTGCGTGAGGAATTCCCCGCCGAAAAGGCCGGACTCCACGTGCTTATCGCCGAGAGCGAGAAACCTTACCACGAGCGCAAGGTGACCCTGCTCAACGGTCCGCATACCGTTCTCTCCCCCGTTGCCTTCCTGAGCGGCGTCAACATCGTGCGCGACGCCTGCAACCACGAGGTCATCGGCAAGTACATCCACAAGGTACAGTTTGAGGAACTCATGGAGACGCTCAACCTTCCGATGGACGAGTTGCGCCAGTTTGCCTCCGACGTATTGGAGCGTTTCAACAATCCTTACGTGGATCACCAGGTCACGAGCATCATGCTCAACTCGTTCCCGAAGTTCCAGGCACGCGATCTCCCCGGCGTGAAGACGTATCTGGAGCGCAAGGGCGAACTTCCCCAGGGTCTGGTCTTCGGTCTGGCTGCCATCATTACCTACTACAAGGGCGGCAAGCGTGAGGACGGCACCGAGATTGTGCCCAACGACGCACAGGAAATCATGGACTTGCTCAAGAACCTCTGGGCTACGGGCGACACGCAGAAAGTCACCGACGGTGTACTGGGTGCTACTTCCATCTGGGGCGAGGACCTGCACAACGTCAAAGGTCTGGCTGAACTGGTCAAGAAGGATCTTGACCTCATTCAGGAAAAAGGCATGCTGGAGGCTGTCAAGACTATCCTGTAACAAAAAAGGCTTCCCAAAAGGAAGCCTTTTTTATTGCACTATAATTTGTCTATTTCTTTGCTTGCCCAAAGAAATAGGCATAGAGCATCATATAGAGAGGGTGTGGCAGTTTTGACACACCCTCGTGGCCGTAGGCGGGGTGGTTTGTGGTATTCTCGCTCCACGTTAACGAAAAAGGCGTGTCACCTATGACACGCCTTTTTATTATTGAATACATACTCTTATTTCAATCTCTTGAAACCGTACTGAGCCTGAGCGCCGAGCTCCTCCTCAATGCGGATGAGCTGATTATACTTGGCCATACGGTCGGTACGGCTCATCGAACCGGTCTTAATCTGACCGGAGTTGGTAGCCACGGCGATGTCGGCAATCGTGGTGTCCTCAGTCTCACCGGAACGGTGACTGGTCACGGTGTTGTAGCCATGACGGTGAGCCATTTCGATAGCCTCCAGGGTCTCGGTCAGCGAGCCGATCTGGTTAACCTTAATCAGGATGGCGTTACCGGCACCCATCTTGATACCCTTCTCCAGGAACTTGGTGTTGGTTACGAACAGGTCGTCACCTACCAACTGGCAACGGTCGCCGATAGCCTCGGTCAGTTTCACCCAGTTGTCCCAGTCGTTCTCATCGAGACCATCCTCAATGGAGTCGATAGGATACTTCGTGATGAGTTCTTCCAGGTATTTGATTTGCTCGGCAGCCGTGAGCTTCTTGCCGTTCGGATCCTTCGGCATGCCGCTCTTGAGCTGGCGATAGTCGTAATACCACTCGCCGTTCTCGCAGGTGGCAAACTCGCTGGCAGCGCAGTCCATGGCAATCTTCACGTCCTTGCCCGGTTCGTAACCGGCGTCCTTGATGGCCTGGCAAATGCTGTCCAAGGCATCCTCGATACCGTTGAGCGCGGGAGCGAAACCGCCCTCGTCACCCACTGCCGTGGAAAGACCGCGCTTCTTCAGCAGTTTGGCCAAAGCGTGGAACACTTCAGCACCCATACGGATGGCCTCAACCTCAGAGGGAGCGCCTACCGGACGAATCATAAACTCCTGGAATGCGATGGGAGCGTCGGAGTGAGCACCGCCGTTGATGATGTTCATCATCGGAACGGGCAACACGTATGTATTGGTACCGCCAATGTAACGGTAGAGAGGAATACCCAGGTATGCGGCAGCGGTGTGAGCCACGGCGAGGGAAACGCCGAGAATGGCGTTGGCGCCGAGGTTCGACTTGGTCGGCGTGCCGTCCAGAGCCAACATCTTGTAGTCGATTTCACGCTGGTCGAGCACGGACATTCCGATGAGCTCGGGAGCGATTTTCTCGTTGACGTTGGCCACAGCCTTGAGCGTACCCTTGCCGCCGTAACGGTTCTTGTCACCGTCGCGAAGCTCCAAGGCCTCGTTCTCACCCGTGGAAGCGCCCGACGGAACGGATGCGCGACCCATAATACCTGAAACTGTTGTCACTTCCACCTCTACGGTAGGATTACCTCTTGAATCCAGAATCTCTCTGGCATGTACCTTTTCAATGATCATATTGATAAAAACTAATTAAAAAACACTTGTGCAAAGGTACGGGTTTTCAGTGAAACCTGCAACAGTTGACCTCCAAAAGTCCTTTCATAACATTTAAAAAATGTTTATAATCACCGACTTTCAATATTTTTACTTATCTTAGCGGTCGAGTTAGATAATTTAATGTTTCACTAAAACCTTTTTCAAAATGGGTGCATTGACTCAACCTATCATCATTATCATCATCGGTCTGTTGATCGGATGGCTGTCGCCGAGACTGCTCAAAGGCACATTGGCAAGTATTTTCTCCATCGCCGGATGGATTCTCACCATCGTTGGCGTGGTATTGCTGGTTATGGCTCTTATATAGTGAAGACCGCCTTACTCAGAAACATTGTCGTTCTGTTCGTCCTTGCAGGAAGTCTGCTTCCCGCAAGGGCGCAACGGAACGAAATTCTTAATGACCGCATCGCTTCCCTGCAGGTCACTGCCGGCGATGACTGGTTGGAAATGCCCGTCGTCGCGCTTGGCGGACAGACGGGCATCACCATCGCCTTCGACGACCTCACCCACGAATACCACCGTTATTGTTATAAAATCGAACATTGCGAAGCCGACTGGACCGTGTCCGAAGACTTGTTCGCAAGCGATTTCGTGGAAGGATTCGCAGAAGGTACCGTCATTGACGAACTGGACGAGTCGGTCAATACGGAAGTGCTTTACACGCATTATTCCTTCACGCTGCCCAACAGTCAGTGCCGCATCAAGATGAGCGGCAACTACCGGGTGACCGTCTACGATGAGAACAACGACGATGAAGTGATGTTTACGGCCTGTTTTATGGTCGTCGAACCGCTCATGGGCGTCAGCGCCGGCATCACCACCAACACCGACCTGACCATTCACCAGCGTCACCAGCAGTTGGAAATGCAAGTCAATTACAACACCCTTCGCGTGACCGACCCACAGGAACAAATCAAGACGGTGGTGTTGCAAAACGGCCGTTGGGACAACGCACGGGTGAACGTCCGTCCGCAATACGTCATGGGCGACGGTCTCCGGTGGGCGCATTGCCGCGACTACATCTTCGAAGGCGGCAATGAATACCGCAAGTTTGAAATTCTCGACGTCCACCATACCACGCTCGGCATCGAGTCCATCCATTGGGACGGCGACCGCTATCACGCCTACGTCTTCACGGACGAGCCCAGGCCCAATTACCTTTACGACGAGGATGCCGATGGCGCTTTCTGCATCCGCAACAGCGACAACGTCGACAGCGACATTCTTTCCGACTACATGTGGGTCCACTTCCGTCTGCAGGCGCCCCGCCAACAGGGTGACGTCTATCTCAACGGCGCCTGGACCAACGACCGTTTCCTGCCCGCATACCGGATGACATATGATGAAGCGGAAGGATGCTACACCAATACCCTACTGCTCAAATTAGGTTATTACTCATATCAATACCTGGTCATGGCACAGGACGGCACGCTCCGCCCCGTCACCACCGAAGGTTCTTTCTATCAGACGGAGAACAGTTATCAGGTATTGGTGTATTATCGCGGTACGGGAGAGCGCACCGACCGGCTTGTCGGATATTGCAAAATTTCTTCCTAAGCCCTCAACGCACGATGAACATCACCGAATGATACAATTGGCAGACGATGATGTAGAGGACAATGAGCGGAGCGGCATCGGCGATACCGCGGTAAAGCGATGCGAAAGCTGACGTGATTTCCTTAAAACTGCCGCTGATCAATCCGTACAAAAGACCGCATAGCATCAGGACGAAGCAGGCGGAAGGAATGATGCTCATCGAGAAACTGCTGGGAAACAGTCCGCCCGTCACATTGGTGAGGATGGCATGCGGGGCAACGGCGAGCAGCAGCATGACGACAACGGCAAGGAAACACAGACCGCCCGCCATCTGAAGACCGTAGCGCTGTTGGTAGGAAAGTGACTTCGGACGACCGACGGCCCTGTCCAATCCGCTGTAATGCACGGCACCCCAAGCCACGGCCCCAAGCAAAAGCCACACGAGAAGCGGTGAGGCCAGGTTGGACGTGAAACGGGCGAAGAACCAGCGGATGCCTTCCGAGGAGAGCAAAGACCTGACAGGCACGTCGGGCCAGGCCGCGGAGACAAGCCACGACAAGAGGAACAACAGGAACTGAACGGCCATCAGTCCCGTCATCATCCAAGCCAGGATACGGTTATTCTTCATCCGGTTGCAGATTGTCTATGTCCAGGATACGCAATTCAATGGCACGGACGACCAGGCGGACGGCGTTGACCCCCACTCCGCCGTTGCCGCCGGGAAAGAGTTTCTGCACCAGTTCGTTCTGACGTTTCTCCAGACTCTTCACGCCGAAGGGCATACCGCGCAAGTTGGTGATTTGTTCTTTGGTATATCCCAAGGCCAAATGGCGCAGGAACCGTTCGTCGTACTCGTCTATCTCATAGTTGACGAGTGCCTCCTGCCGCATGAGCTGACCGCTCACGCTGCGCTTGAAGCGGTCCACGATTTTCTCCAGGATGGGCTGATTGAACACCATCCGTTTGCCGTCCATCACACTGGACACGTCGCCCCGCGTAAGGAGTTCGCCGCTCTTGAGGATAATACCGTCGCAACCGGCGTCAAGAACGTCGACCCAGAGTTTCTCGTTGAGGATTTCGCCGGTGAAAATCAGCACCTTTACCTGATGATACATCTCCTTGGTCTGCCGGCAAATCTCCACGCCGATGGTCGTCGAACCGCTCAGGCCCAGGTCGAGCAGCACCAAGTCAGGCAACCCTTGTTTGATGAGTCGCCAATAAGCCTGTTCGCTGTCGGCCGTTCCCACGATTTCCGCTTCGGGAATATCCGTCTTGAAAATGCCGAGCGTACCTTTGAGTTCGAGGGGCACGTCCTCTACGATGATGACCTTAAACTTGTCCATATTGCTTTAATTTAATCTCAATGACAGTACTGCCGTCGGGTGCGGTCGCAGCCTGGATACCGCAACCGCGGGCACTTGCCGCCTCACCGGCGTCGCGCACGATTTGCCGGCACAACAGGAATTGGAGGTTGGACGTGAGCGGCGTAAACAGGCGGGCGCGCTCCACGTCGTCCAGGCGGAGCCGGGGAAGAGCCGCCTTGAAGGTAATGTATCCGTTCTTTCCGTCTTCCGACGTGATTTTTATCGGCGCCGAGCCCCCGCCCTGCTTCTGCAGGATTTCCAACAGGTAGTCCAACATGTCCTTGTCGCCCAAGACCTGTCGTCCGGCAAACGTCACAGGACGCGCCTGCAACTGCAACTGGTCCACCTGCCGGTTGGCCTGCGCACTGAGGATGGCATACAGTTCCTTATAGTAATCGAGCACTTCTCCGATGGTCTGCATCCCGGCATTGCCCTCGTCGGCCAACAACCGGATGCGGGAGGGATAATACATCGTCTCGTGCTTCAGCGTACTGAGACAGTTGTCCACCACACTGCAGGCCACGTGCAGACGGTCGTTCTCGTAATCACTCTTGCGGCACTCGTCCTCCGCCAGTTCGATGGCCGACTCCTTCTCCCGACTCACCTCGATACTTTCTTTCAGCGAAGACCGGATCTGGCCCACGACCGTCTGGAGCGGCATACTGAAACGGGGATTCAGCGAACCGGTAAAGGCGTTGCCTTTCCAGATAGCGGCAATCTTGTCCAACTTGCCTTCGGCGTCCGCATCACTGAGCAAGACATCGTTGATGCGGTTGACGCGGTCGATGGCGAAACGGAAATTCACGCGATGGCGATAGTACAGGAAATAATAGCCGAGAATGATGAGCAACAGCAAGACCACGAGCAGGATGACCGCAACGGTCTTGTTGATTTCCGACTGTTGCATCTTGCGCACATATTGGCCCAAGTTGCGGTCGGCCGACCGCTCGCGGAAGAGTTGGGTATACACCTTATTGTTCTCCCTATACACGTCCCACTGATGCAGGGCGAGCGCCGCCACGGCCGTCTCATTACTGATGTCGAGGACGATGCGCTCTTTCAGGTCATTGTTCTTGGCATCCAGTTGACCGGCATTCCTGATGCAATGCCACACGCTGTCGGCGAATTCCATTGTCCGGGCGTAGGTGCCGGCGATGTTGCTGTAATAAGCCGAGTCGGCAAACTGTGAGGCGCGGTCGAGCGCCGTCTGCGGCCGCACGCCTGCCGCTGAGACGGGAAGTGACGGTGCAAAGGGCAACAGCGAGAACAGGACAAGCAACAGACGGACGACACCTTTCGGCAAACGGAAATAGAAGCGGCTGCCCTTGCCTTCCTCGCTCTCCGCCGCGATGTGGCACACGGAGAATATCTGACTGATTTTCCTGTATTTCTCAATAATGCCTTTGCAGTTCATCAGACCGAATCCGTGATGTTCCTGTCCGGGATTGTCCATGAGCGGTTTGTGGTCGAAGACGTGCGCCAACTGGTTTTCCGTCATGCCGCAACCCGTATCGGCCACACTGATTTCCACATAGTCGGGCGTCTCGTCGGCCGATACCGTGATATGGCCACCCTGGGGAGTAAACTTCCGGGCGTTGTCGGCCATGGTGTTGATCATGAAAAGCGTCAGGGTGCGGTCGGCTTTCACCACGGTAGCGGTGGTACGGACTTCGAGCGTAATTCCCTTCAGGGCAAAAGCCATCTTGCCCCGTTGCAGGATATCAAACAGGCGCTGCAGCGGAAAACTCTCTATTTTCAGGTTGAGCGACCCCTGCGTCATCTGAATCCACTCGGTGAGCACCTCATTATACTCATTGATCTTATCCGTCAGTTCGGCGACGTACTGCAGGCGGTCGTGCCTTACGCTTTCCGGTTCGCCCTCAGTCTGGAGTTTGTGCACCTCATGACTCATCCGGTCGATAAACGGCGTGACACTGTTGACAAGCGACACGCGCGCCCGTTGTTCCAGGTAGCGCCGCTTGTTGGACACAACGTGCAACCGACTCAGACAAAGTTGTTCATCCACTTCTTCATACTTATCGTTCAAGTCGCTGACCGACTGTTCGTTACGGCGCTTCCATTCCTGTAGCGGTTCCAACAGCGAACTCCAGGCTTCGCGGTCGTTTTCCTTGTGGCGCATACGGGTGAACAGCCACAGCAGCAACAGCACCAGCAGAATCATGGCCACCACACCGAGGATAAGTCGGTTGAGCTGGGCAGACGACTTGTCCAACTGGGCGGCACGGGCCTCCAACTGGCGGTCCTGACGGGTCTGTTCCTGGGTGTCAAGATAGATGTTGCGGTTGTAGTCACTGTTGGGTTTGTCGTCCATGGCGGAATACACCACACTGAGTTGTTCGCGAATCGACGCCACCAGGTCGGGCGCCTGTTCGATAGCCGGATGCTCGTCGAGCGCCAGTTGGAGACAGACCAGTGCGGAGGGATAGTCGCCCACGCCCCAATACGACTGCCCCAGGGTACGGTAAGCGCCCGCAATCTGATAGACGTCGCCGAACTGTCTGAAAATATCCAGGGACCGCTGGGCCAGATTACCCGCCAAAAGCGTGTCGGACATGTGGTCGCTGTTCAGGTAACTGATGGCCGGTGCGTTGTCGGCGATAAGCCGGTCACGCTGTGCGGGCGTCTGCAGGTGTTCGCTGATGGCCTGCATGGAGTTGGCTTCCCAATAGGGATATCTCCCTTTGGACAGCATATAACACTGCATCAGGTAACCGAATTCCTCCTGGGCAATCTCCGCCGGCGTACCGCGGGTGATGATGCCGCCAGCCCCCACATTATATAAATAATTAAGATACTGTGCCGTATCGCGCTGCAAGTCGGCCATTCCCTCCAATCTCTCCATGGCCCGCACCGACGGTTCTTCCAGACCCACATAATAAAAATAGGCGGAAGTGACGATGCCGTACTCCGATTGCGCATAGACGAGCCGGGCCTGTTGACGGGGCGTGAGTCCTTCCCGCTCCTCGTCGATGCGCCGCAAGCGCCTGAGCGCGCTCTCGCGATAGTCGTAAAAGTCTTTGTTGCGTGATTCCCTCTGACACAGACGCATCGACTGCACGTCGGCCACGAGCAGTTCCAACTGGTTGTCGGTCATCTTCCGGATGTGCTCCAGGAGAGAATCAGCCGTCTTGTAGTTCATCCTCGCCATCTCCACGAAGATGACGTTGTTGCACGCCTCGGCATAACCGTCGCTCTTTTCGGGTGCCAGACGCATGGCCTCAAGGGCATAATGCAACGTGCTGTCCAGATTTTTGTAGTGGTATGCGTANGCCGCCGCGTTCAGTCTGTCCGCCTCCTGATGCTCAGCAGGTCCGCAGGCTGAGAAAAAGAAAAGGCTCCACAGGCACAACAATGCCAGGGAGCCTTTGATATGCCGGTATTTAACCTCTTGCCTTGGCAATATATCCCAGTGCTTCTTTACACTTGTCGGTCACTGCCTGCCAGTTGCCTGCGGCGACGACATCCTTGGGGAACAACTTCGAACCCATGCCTACGCAATACACGCCGGCCTTGAACCATGACGTGAGGTTCTCCTCGTCGGGNGAGACACCGCCCGTCACCATNAGTTTGGACCANGGCATCGGAGCCATCAGACCCTTGACCAACTTCGGACCGAGCACGTCGCCGGGGAACACCTTNCACAAGTCGCAACCCGTTTCCTGAGCCGCACCCACCTCGGATACGCTGCCGCAACCGGGCGTGTAGGGCACATTGCGGCGGTTGCACACCTTCGACACCTCAGGATTGAAGAGCGGGCCCACCACGAAGCAGGCGCCCAACTGGATGTAGAGGGCTGCCGTAGCCGGGTCGACGACACTGCCTACGCCCATGGCCATTTCGGGACATTCCTTGGCGGCGTATTTCACCACCTCTCCAAACACCTCGTGAGCGAAGTCACCGCGGTTGGTAAACTCGAACGCGCGAACGCCGCCCTCATAGCAAGCCTTCACCACATTCTTCACAATCTCAGGGTCTTTGTTGTAGAACACGGGGACCATACCCGTCTGACCCATCTTGGTCAGGACGGCGATTTTATCAAATTTTGCCATAATTCTTTCTGTCTTTTCTTATTGAAATACCTTCAAGACTTGTCGTCTTCTGTGATAAACGCGAATTCCGGAAGCGGACGTCCGCCTCCGGAAAATAAGGTTTAGCGCTGTACGCGACCGTTGGCGTTGCCGCCTGCCAGACTTTCCACCTCGTCGGCGGACACCAGGTTGAAGTCACCGGGAACCGTATGCTTCAACGCGGAAGCGGCAACGGCAAACTCGAGGGCCTCGCCCTGTGTCTTCTTGGTCAGCAATCCGTGAATCAGACCGCCAGAGAAAGAGTCGCCGCCGCCTACGCGGTCGATGATGGGATTAATCTCATAGCGCTTGCTCTGATAGAATTCGTTGCCGTCATAGATGAGGGCCTTCCAACCGTTGAACGTGGCGGAGAAACTCTCGCGGAGCGTGGAGACGACATACTTGAAACCGAACTGCTCCTTCATCTGCTTGAAGATGGTCTCATAACCGCTGGCGTCGGTCTTGCCGCCCTCCACGTCTGCGTCGGGCTTGAAACCGAGACAGAGCTCGGCGTCTTCCTCATTGCCGATGCAGACATCCACATACTGCATCAGCGGACGCATGATGGAGATGGCCTTCTCGGACGTCCAGAGCTTCTTGCGGAAGTTGAGGTCTACCGACACCGTCACGCCGTGACGCTTGGCGGCCTCGCAAGCCAACTTGGTCAGCAGGGCGGCCTTGTCGGAAATGGCCGGCGTGATACCGCTCCAGTGGAACCAGGCGGCGCCTTCCATAATCTTGTCGAAATCGAAATCTTCGGGATCAGCCTCTGCGATGGCGCTGTGCGCGCGGTCGTAAATCACCTTGGAAGGACGCATCGAGGCACCTGTCTCGGCGTAATAGAGACCTACACGGTCGCCGCCACGGGCCACAAAGTCCGTGTTGACGCCATAACGGCGCAATGCGTTGACCGCAATCTGACCGATTTCGTGCTTGGGCAGTTTGGAAACGAAATAAGCCTCATGGCCGTAGTTGGCCACGCTCACAGCCACATTGGCCTCACCGCCGCCGGGAATGATGCGGAAAGAGTCACTCTGAATAAAACGGTCATTGCCTTCGGGGGAAAGACGAAGCATGATTTCCCCTAATGTTACGATTTTTGCCATTTGATTTGTTGTTTAATACATTAATTTGTTTGTCCTAAAATTTCTCGCAAAATTACTGAATATTTTGATAAAAGGAAATAAAACGCAAGATTTTTATACATTTTAAATAAATAAAACCGCTGTGCTTTCGCACAATTCAGGATTTGTTGCTATCTTTGCCATCGCTTTTCCATGAAGAAAGGCATTAGAGCAAATCAATATGGCATTAAAGAAAATCAGAATCAAGGATATCGCCGAAAGGGCCGGTGTCTCCGTGGGAACGGTGGACCGCGTCCTGCACAAGCGGCCGAATGTCTCCCAACCGGCGCTGAAAAAGGTGCGCGAGGCCTTAAAGGAAATGAATTACCAGCCCAACATGTACGCCAGTGCGCTGGCCTACAACAAGTCGTACACCTTTTACCTGATTATCCCCAAGCACGATTCCGAGGCGTATTGGGAGGAAATCGAAGAAGGCGCCATGAAGGCCTGCGAGGCGCGCCGCGACTTTCACATCGAGGCTGAAATCATGTATTACGACCGTTTCGACGACCAGGATTTCATCTCCACCTACGAGACCTGCCTGGACAAGAAGCCCGACGGCATCATCCTCGTGCCTTCCCGACTGGAAGTGACCCGCCAGTTCACCGACCTGCTGCACGAACGGTCCGTTCCCTTCATCATGCTCGACTCCTACCTGCCCGACTTGCGTCCCCTCTCCTTCTTCGGTCAGGACTCGTTCCAGAGCGGTTACTTCGCCGCCAAGATGCTGATGCTCATCGCCGGCAGTGAGAAGGAAATCATGCTGATGAAGCAAATGAAGGACGGACGCGTGATGAGCAAGCAGCAGGAAAACCGCGAAGTAGGTTTCCGCCACTACATGCGCGACCATTTCCCGGAGATTAAAATCACCGAACTCAACCTGCCGCTCGACGGCGACAAGGCTTCCTGGGACCTGATTCTGGAGAAATTCTTCACCGCCCACCCCGGCATTCACCACTGCGTGACGCTCAATTCCAAGGCCCACCTGGTGGGCGACTTCCTCCTGCGCACCAACCGGCGCGACATCCAGATCATGGGTTACGACATGGTGGGCAAGAACGCCGCCTGTCTGAGAGAAGGAAGCATCTCGTTCCTCATCGCCCAGCACGCCTATATGCAAGGTTTCTCCTGCGTGGACACGCTCTTCCAGGCCATTGTCCTGAAGAAAAAGGTAAGGGCGGTCAACTATATGCCGATTGAATTGCTCTGCAAGGAGAATGTCGATTTCTACACACGAACATAATATCACAAAAACATAACTGCATGAAACCAGCTGACTTTATCAAAATCAATCCGGCGGACGGCGTCGTCGTCTGTCTGCGTCCGATGAGGAAAGGTGAGAAAATCACCGTCGACGGAAAAGAAATCACCCTGTTGCAAGACACGCCCGTGGGCCACAAAGTCCTCCTGCAGGACACGCCGGAAGGCCAGGACATCATCAAATACGGTTATCCCATCGGCCATGCCCGCCACGACTTGAAGGCCGGTGAGTGGGTCAACGAGAACAACCTCAAGACCAATCTCTCCGGTACGTTGGAATATACCTACCGGCCTGTGGACGAGACGCTCTCCATTGCCGATGAGCACCGCACGTTCCAGGGCTACCTGCGCGCTACGGGCGAAGTGGGAATCCGCAACGAGATCTGGGTCGTTCCCACCGTGGGATGCGTCAACGGCATCGCCGAGAATCTCGTTGAGCGTCTCAAGGCAGAGACCCGTCTGGAGGGTATCGACGCCATTCATGCCTGGCACCACAATTACGGTTGCTCGCAATTGAGCGGCGACCATGAGAATACGCGTAAGGTATTGCGCGACATTGTCCTGCATCCCAACGCAGGCGCCGTCCTGGTGCTCTCCCTGGGATGCGAGAACAACCAACCGGACGAGTTTGAGAAACTCCTGGGCGACTATGACAAGTCGCGCATCCGTTTCCTCATCACACAGCAGGTGGAGGGCGACGAGGTGGAAGAAGGCATGCGCATCCTGCGCGAGCTCTACGCCATTGCCCGCGAGGACAAGCGCACGAGTCAGCCTCTGAGCAAACTCCGTGTGGGTCTGAAGTGCGGCGGCAGCGACGGTCTGAGCGGCATCACCGCCAATCCGCTGGTGGGCGAGTTCTCCGACTATCTCGTGGCACAAGGCGGTACGTCGGTATTGACGGAAGTCCCGGAGATGTTCGGTGCGGAAACCATCCTGATGAACCGTTGCAAGACCGTGGAACTGTTTGATCAGACCGTGTCGATGATCAACAATTTCAAGGAATATTTCCTCTCTCATGGAGAACCTGTGGGCGAGAATCCCTCACCGGGCAACAAGGCCGGCGGTATCTCCACCCTCGAAGACAAGGCCCTGGGCTGTACGCAGAAGTGTGGCCGCGCTCCCGTGAGCGGCGTGTTGGAATATGGTGACCGGCTCCAGGAGCCGGGTCTCAACCTGCTTTCCGCTCCCGGCAACGACCTGGTGGCCGCCACCGCCCTGGCTTCCGCCGGATGCCAGTTGGTCCTCTTCACCACAGGCCGGGGCACGCCCTTCGGCACGTTCGTGCCCACCATGAAGATTTCCACCAACAGCCGCCTGTTCCAGAACAAGCCCAACTGGATCGACTTCAATGCCGGCCAACTCGTAGAGGGTACCGACATGAAAGATTTGCTGGGCCAGTTTGTCGAGAAAATCATTGCGACGGCCAACGGCCAGCCGACGCGCAACGAAGTGAACGGCTATCGCGAAATATCCATTTTCAAAAACGGTGTCACCCTGTAAATGATCAGTCACAGGAAAGGTCTTTTGGCGTTGTCGCCCCTGATGGTGTTCATCGTCTTGTATTTAGTCACCTCGCTTGCAGCAGGTGACTTTTACAAGATGCCCATCACCGTGGCCTTTCTCCTGTCGAGCATCTATGCCGTGGCCGTACTGGGCGACATTCCGCTCCAGCGCAGAATAGATACGTTCAGCAAAGGAGCGGGTACGGGCAACATGATGCTCATGCTCTGGATATTCGTCCTGGCGGGCGCGTTCGCCAATGCGGCCAAGGCGATGGGCGCCATCGACGCCACCGTGGGTCTGACCCTGAACATCCTGCCGGGCGGCATGCTCCTGGCGGGCCTGTTTGTCGCCGCCTGTTTCATCTCGCTTTCCATCGGAACGAGTGTCGGCACCATCGTGGCGCTTGTCCCGATAGCCGCAGGCATCGCCCATGCCACGGAAGCCAACACGGCCCTGATGACGGGCATCATTGTCGGCGGCGCCTTCTTCGGCGACAACCTGTCGTTCATTTCCGACACCACCATTGCGGCGACGACCACCCAACAGTGCAAGATGAGCGACAAGTTTCGCGTCAACGCCTTCATCGTCGTGCCCGCCGCCCTTGTCATCCTGCTGGTCTATCTTGTCATGGGACACGGAATGACCGTACCGTCCCGCTTGCCGGAGGTGAATCTTGTCAAGGTCATCCCCTACCTGGCCGTGCTCGTGGCCGCCGTCTGCGGCATGAACGTGATGGCGGTACTTGTGCTCGGCATCTTCCTGACCGGCGTCATCGGTATCTGGCAGGGCGATTTCGGCCTGTTCGACTGGTTTGGAGAACTCGGCGAAGGCATCCTGGGCATGGGAGAACTCATCATCATCACCATGATGGCGGGCGGACTGCTGGAACTTATCCGGAGTGCGGGCGGCATCGACTACATCATCCAGCGGCTCACAGCCCGCATCCACGGCAAACGGGGAGCGGAGGCCGCCATCGCCGCCCTGGTCAGTCTGGTGGACATCTGTACGGCCAACAATACCGTGGCCATCATCACCGTGGGCGGCATCGCCAAACAGATAGGCGACCGCTATGGCGTGGACAACCGCAAATGCGCGAGTATTCTGGACACCTTCTCCTGTTTTATGCAAGGCATCATCCCCTACGGCGCACAGATGCTGATGGCCGCCGGACTGGCCGCCGTGAGTCCCATTGAGATAATGCCTTATTTGTATTATCCCGTGGCCGTAGGCCTGGCGGCCACGCTGTCTGTTATCTTCCGTTATCCTAAAAGGTACAGCGCATGAATTTCATCGAGAGAAATCTTTTCATCCGGTTGCGCCGCGACCATTTCCATACGGCGGAGGAGACCGAACCCATGAACGCCTACAAGGCGCGCTGCATCGGACGTTATCTCCAGGACATGGAAGAGATGCCTCAGGGCGAGGAGAAGATGAGCAATGTGCTCTTCAACCGCCGGTTGAAAAAGATTCAGGACAATGAGCGCCACGCCATCGACACCTCCGTCGAGACGCTCCATCTCCTGCGGCTTATCGTGCGCAATGTCAACAGCATGCTCAATCAGGGCGTTCCGCTCAAGGGGATTATCGAGGAGGGACAGTATCTGCGCACGAAGGGCGACAAGGTGGATTTCGTCAAACTCGACGACTGGCTGGGCCGCTTGCACCTGCGGCGCATGGCCCAACTGCAGGGCAGTATCCTCATGCGCTTCTTCGGATTCCAGCAGGAAGAACTGCCGTTCGTCTCACATGCCGAACGGGCGGCCTTCGGACTGACGATGCGCACGCTCCACCGCAAGGCCAAATGCGCCGACGACAACTGGCATTTCAGGCAGAATGAGGCCGGATTCGTGCGCAACAACAACAAAGTGCTCAGGCGCAACCTGCGTCGGAGTCTGCGCTACATCACCTTCGCGCCCATTGAGACGTGCAGCAATTTCCTGGGCAATTTCGCCAAGAGTCTGTCCGAAATCGAAGAGTAAACCCGGCGTCCCATTCACTAAAAAATCCTATTTTCTTGGTCGGGCGCCATTTTTTTCGTACTTTTGCATCAAATGAAACGATTCGGAATTTTTATCATCGGGATTTTATCGTCCCTCACCCTATATGCCCAGAGTTATTACGTGCAGTGCGAGGACACCTGTTCCCACATTCACGGCATTGACGTCAGCCATTATCAGGGCAGCGTGTTCTGGGAGCACATCGGCGACAACAGCAAGATGGCCTACGTCTATCTGAAAGCCACCGAAGGCGGCGACAACATCGACGCGCGCTACAAGGAGAACATCGACCTGGCCCACCGCTACGGTCTCAAAGTGGGTTCTTACCATTTCTACCGTCCCAAGACCGAACAGCAGAAACAGTTGGAGAATTTCATGGCGCAATGCCGCCCCGGCGACCAGGACCTGGTGCCGATGATAGACATCGAGACGCGGGGCGGACTGCCCGTGGAGGAATTCCAGGACTCCCTGTTCAAGTTTTTGGCCCTGGTGGAAAAGGTCTACAAGCAGAAACCGCTCCTGTATACCGGCGCCAATTTCTACGACAAATACCTCTTGGGCAAGCTCGACGGCTACATGCTCATGATAGCGCAATACACCGACTTTGAGCCCACGCTCAAGGACGAGCGCGACATCACCCTGTGGCAATACACCGGAAAAGGACGCATACAGGGCGTCAACGGATTCGTGGACAAGAGCCGGCTCATGGGGCATCACTCACTTCGTGAACTAAGATACAGAAGACACTGACACCAGCATGAAGAAAAATCTGAAATGGGGATTTCTCATTCCCTTCCTTATCGCACTCATTGCCTGCATCGTCTTTTATTACATGTACAGGCAGAAGGTAAGTGAAAAAGAGACGGAAGCCTACGTGGAGGCCATGTCTTCGCAAGACGCCGATGTGCTGCAAAGCTACCTCAACGCCTACCCCAACGCGCCTGAGCGCCACACCGACTCCATCCGCGTGCACCTCAACCGGCTCCGTCAGGCCGACCAGGAATGGACCAACGCCGTAGCCAGCAAGTCGCGCACGGCCCTGGAAGAATATCTGTTGCGCCATCCGAGCAGTCCCAACCGCATGGAGGCCGCCCGCCTGATAGACTCGCTCGACTGGGTGGCGGCCAGTACGGCCAACACGCTCGACGCATACGAGAACTACCTGGCCGCCCATCCCGACGGCAATTACTATGAGGATGCCGAGACGGCCCAAAAGAAGGTGAAGGAACAGGAGGTGCAGCCCGAGGAGAAAGAGATGGTGCGCGCCAGTCTGAGAAAGTTTTTCCAGAGTGTCAACTCGCGCAACGAGGAACAGCTCCTGGCTTCCGTGGAAGACGTCCTGACCTCCTTCCTGGGCAAGGAGTACGCCTCAAAGAGTGATGTCCGCCATTTCCTGGAGAAAATCTACAAGGAGGACATCACCAACATGAACTGGTATCTCAACAACGACTACACCATCCAGAAGCGCGAAGTCGGTGACGAGGAATACGAATACAGTGTGGAACTCACCGCCTATCAGGTGATAGAACGTACCGACGAGACGCAAAGCAAGGGCGGCCACTACCGCATCGTGGCGAAAGTAAGTCCCGAAGGCAAGATTTCCGAACTGAACATGAAGAAGAGGGAGTGAGACCGAAAGGTCGGACCCTCGGAGAAGGATACTCCCCCACTCCCGACCCCAAAGGGGTCGCCTGTCCCGGCGAGAAATGTAATATAACATCGAAGATGTTCCGCGGATGCCTGCATCCGCTTGGTAACTCTAAAGAAAAAGGAGGTCTATCCTCACAGACGGACCTCCGGAATTACTAAATTAACCACTAAAAAACATGATGCAAAGATAGGGTCTTGGAGTGTTCCGTCCAACTTGGCACGCTCTTTTTTTGCTGATGAAACTTTTTCGATAAGATTTGAAACATTTTTTGAAAAGTCAACCTGAAAACGGGATATTTTAATACGGGGCAACCGTCCAAACCCCGTCCGGCAACCAATAGTCATTTGGTCTGCAATTAATAGTTGTTTGCAGCGCTGGCAATAGTTATTTACAGAGCAGATAATAGTTGATTGCGATGCAAATAATAGTTGATTGCGGACCAAATAACCGTCAACTGCCGCAAGGATTTTAATATTTAAAAAGTTTTGTTTTAATATATGATAAATTTTTCATCCGCTTATCAAAATCGAAAAACTGACTTTTCAAATATTAAAACCTTTTTCTCCGATTCTTGGTAAATTTGCGCGCGCCCGAAGAGGTTACGGGAGCATATGTATAATTAAAACTAAATCTAAACTTCATGCATTTCAAACATTTCGTTTCCTCACTTGTAGGAAACAATCCCAAAACGGTTTTCGGCTGCATCAGACAGTCGAAAACCAAAGTGTGTAACCTTTTGTCTGCCGAAACACGTCATCGCCTGTTTCGGACTGCTAAGACTAACATGGCCGATGTAAGCAAGCGACCACCTATATTAAATAATGAGCCACCAAAGAGTAAATATACTCCGTACAATCCGAACAGGTACGAATATGTGCTCAATTCCTATCTGGTGGAAGATAATCAAAAGATAGTCAAATTTTATTATGAGATGAACCGTTTGATAGATTTTGAGCTTTGTGAAATTGATAATGTGACCTGCATCGACTGCATCCGACTATGTTCGGACGAGGTTCTCATGACAGCGCTTTCCACCGTTTTGCGATTTATACGGGAAGACTATCTGAAAAGCCTTACCTGTGGGCGAACATCAAGAAAATCGCCAGAATATCTGTTGCGAAAAGAGTGTCTTAACATGCTGATGTCGGTATTCCTAATAGACGGCGATGATCCTAAACAACGCACAGATTTTCAACAGAGAGTGCGCCGCGCACTGAAACAAAACACAATGAAAAAGCAAAAACGGAAGAAAACAAAAGCGAAAAATGTTTCAAATCGTTATAAAATTGTTTCATGATTCTTGTAAAACCCCTAAACTATCGTACAGTTTAGGTATTATGGACAAAGTTTAACATTTCGAAATTCGCTGTAAATCAGCACCTTAGACAATACTTCAAACATTTCATTTTTATGTTTGAAGTATTGTTGTTTTTGCCCTCCCCCGCATCGTACCTTTGCGCGTGCCTACGGGAAAATCCCCTTGCCGACAATTAAACAGTTAAAAAATCGAGCAATTATCAATTCAAACAATTAATAAATTTCAACAACTATGAGACAGTATTACCTTCCGCTCTTTTCGAATTACTTTTACTCAGCAGAAGTACGCCGCATGAGCATCGGCATGCGCCACGACGGCATCGCCACCCTGCTGGGCATCTTTTTCTACCTGATGGAGCAGCCCAACGCCATCGGCAGTTACACCCACATGGGAGAAATGCGCTACAAGACGGGCAAGAAGAACAGTACGATAAAACGGGTCATCCAGGACTTTGACCTGTTCGTCTCGCCTGAGGGCAGTGACGTGTTTTATTCGCCCTATTTGCGGCGCGCGCTCGGCATGCCCGCAGACCTGACCGCCGCAGAGAAACGGCTCATCGCCCGCCACCAGATGCACCAGATTACCCGTGAGACGGCCATGGGAAAGGCATCGAAAGCGAAAACATCCGCACCGAAGAGCGCGAAAAACAATGCGGAAGAGACGGGGAAGAAACAAGGAAACGGAACGAAACGTACACCGAAGACGCATGGAAATGACACGGAAGTTGCAACTTCTCCTTCCGAAAGAGCCGATAAACAGGGCGATTTCGACGTTTCCTATATAAGAAATAAGGATAAGAATAAACATGATGATAAACATAACGATAAGATAAAACATCATCATGCAGCGCATGATGATGAATATTATGCAGATAATAAAAAAATATATTCTTCGACTGCGTCTTCGAATATAGAAAAAAAGTCCGCATCCGCATCCGATGAAGAATGGAATAAAAGACTGATAGACGCCTGCTTCGCAGACGGAAACTGGGTGCAGGCTGCCGCCCGCACCACAGGGCTCGACTTGGAATTCGACAAGCACATGGGCCAGTGGGCCAGAGAGTGGTTTGTCATGCAATGTACGGCCCGGCAGAAACGTATGGTCGACATCAGGGACGCGGGTCAGTATTTCAACTGTATGTTCCAGGCTCACCTGAGCAGTCACAAGCGGTGGGAGGCGTATCTGGCCGAGCGCCGGCAGGACCAGTCGGCCATCGACACGGCGGAAAGACTGAAAGAACAGGCCCGCAACACCGTCTCGCCCTACGAGCACCGCAAGGGCAAACTGCGCTTTGACAGTCACTGGCTCCGCGTGCCGGACGATGCCGAACCGCAATATCATCCCGACTTCTTCTGGTCGTACAGACTGAACAAGTGGGATCACATCGTACTCTTCAACAGGTGTCTGGAGGATGCCGCCTGTCGCAAGGCCACGGGCAAACCGGTCATGGTCAGCAGAAAGGAATTTACGGCTATCACGGGCATCGTGCCGACGACCAGTTCACCCCTGACTTCAATGAAAAAAGTATCTTGAACCTATGGAAAGAGACGGGATGAACGTGGAGAGTGGAGCGTTACTCGCTCTTCTTCCTCCCCACCGAGGACAGGAGGAACCCGACGAGGAAGATGACCATGGTGCCGAGGACGATGGCAAGGTATTCGTGCAGGTGAGGACCGGGAAGATTCAGCAGACCGGCAAAGGATATCCAGGCGATGACGGCCACGCCGGCGATGACGCCGATGACGGCGGGCCACTTGGAGGCGCGGCGCACGGCGTAGCCCAGCAGGAAAAGCCCCAGCATGCCGCCGCTGAAAATGGAGGACAGCGTCCACCAGGCGTCGATGATGCTCTTTACCTGCAGCATGGCCAGGGCCACGATGATGCCGAGCAGACCCACGATGACGCTCGATGCCTGCAACACGCGCACATGACGGCCGTCACGGGCGGCCTCGTCTTCGGTCTCCTCTCCCCTGCCCTTGGAATGGAAGGCCGACCAATAATCAGTGAGGATGACGGTAGACGACGACGTGATACTGGTGGCCACGGTACTCATGCCCGCTGCGAAGATGGAGGCGATGAGGATGCCGCGAAGACCTACGGGCAGACCGTTGACGATAAAATACGGAAACACGTAATCGGGTTTGGCGGTTATCTCGGCGGGCAACAGATCGGGATAGACGGTGTAATAGGAATACAGGGCCGTGCCGATGAGGAAGAAGACGGCCGATACGGGTATGGCCAACCATCCGCCGAAGAGCGCCGAGAAGCGGGCCGCCCTGTCGTCCTTGGCGGTGTGATAGCGCTGCACGTAGTTCTGGTCGATTCCGTAATTCTGGAGATTGATGAACACGCCGTAGATCAGGCACACCCAGAACGTACTGGAGGTCAGGTCGGCCGTGAAAGCGCCCAGAGAAAACTTGTTGCCCTCGGGGGAATGAATGGCCAGCGTGAAGGTCTGCAGCGGTCCTTCGGGCATGGAGAACATCAGGACGCCGAGACACAACAGGGCGCCGCCGATGAGGATGAATCCCTGTATGGCGTCGGTCCAGATGACGGCCTTGATGCCGCCGAGCATGGAATACAGGATGATGGCCAGACTGGTCACGATTATCACGACGTGGATGTTCCATCCCATGAGGATGTACATCGGTACGGCCAGGAGGTAAAGGATGCTGCCCATGCGGGCGATTTGCGTGAGCAGGTAGCAGGCCGAGGCGTACAGGCGGGCCCACTTGCCGAACCGCTCCTCCAGGAAGGCGTAGGCCGACACACTGCCGTGGCGGCGGTAGAACGGCACGAAATACCTGGCGGCGAAGAAGGAGGCTATCGGGATGGAGAGGGAAAAGACAAACGCGTTCCAGTCGGAGGCGAAGGCCTTGCCCGGATAGCCGATATAACTGATGCTCGACACGTAGGTGGCGAAGATGGACATGCCCACCAACCATCCCGGAAGACTTTTTCCAGCCGAGGTGAACTCTTCCGAGGAAGCGCCCTTGCGGAAAAAACTGCAACCGAAGACGACGACGCCCGCCGTCAGAATGATGAAGATGGTGAAGTCGATGATGTTCATCCTTGTGCCTGTTGTTTGTCGGGGTGATGGAATTTGTACTTGTCTTCGAACACGTCGCGCACCTTGTTGATTTCGAGGAAGGTGGTGCCGCTGCTGCCTTCGTTGAAACTGCCGCTGAGGTAGGCGATTTTGTCGTCGAGGGAGATGTAGCCTTTCTGGCGGAGCATGCGCAGGGCGGCATAAAACTGATAGTCGGCCGAGACGTGTTCCTTCTGGCAAATGGGGATGACCCCGTAGCTCAGGTTGAGCCAGCGTTGCGTCTTCTCCTTGTAGCAGATGGCCAGCACGGGCGTGGGACCGCGGAAGGCGGCGATGTTGCGGGCCGTCTGACCGCTCTTGCTGTCGGTGATGATGCCCGCCACGCCGAGTTTGCGGGTGGCGTCGATGGCAGCATGGGCCAGGAACTCCTTCTGGTCGCAGTTCTCGCGCAGATTGATTTCCAGTTCGTGGTCGGCCATCGTATCCTTCTCGGCCTGTTCGGCGATGGAAGCCATCATCCGCACGGCCTCCAGGGGATACTTGCCCGAGGCGGTCTCACCGCTGAGCATGAGGGCGTCGGTACGCATGTAGATGGCGTTGGCGATGTCGGTCACCTCGGCACGGGTGGGCCGGGGATTGGTAATCATGGAATGGAGCATCTGCGTGGCCACGATGACCGGTTTTTTGGCCAGGATACACTTGCGGATAATCTGCCGCTGTATGCCCGGAATGCGCTCGATGGGCACTTCGATGCCCAGGTCGCCGCGGGCTATCATGATGCCGTAGGACGCCTCGATAATCTCGTCGATGTTGTCGACGCCTTCCTGGTTTTCTATCTTGGAGATGATCTTGATGTCGCTGCCGTGGGCGTCGAGAATGTCCTGCACGGCCTTGACGTCCTTGGCGCTGCGCACGAACGAATGGGCGATGAAGTCGATGTCCTCGTCGATGGCCAGAAGGATGTTCTTGCGGTCTTTCTCGGTGAGCGCCGGCAGGTCGATGTGCTCGCCGGGAACGTTGACGCTCTTGTGTGCGCCGAGCACGCCGTCGTTCTCCACGCGCGCGATGAGCATGGGACCGGTATTCTCCATGACCGTCATGCCCAGTACGCCGTCGTCGAAGAGAATGCGGTCGCCCGCCTTGACGTCCCTGGTGATGTCGGAATAGGTCACGTTGATGATGTCGTGGGTAGTGTCCATCTCGGGACGGCCGAAGATCTTGACCACGTCGCCGGTCTTGTAGGCGATGGGCTCCCTGACGCCGGTGGTACGCACTTCAGGGCCTTTGGTGTCTATCAGGATACCGATATGCGGGGAGACGGCGCGCACGTTGCGGATGATGCCACGGATGCCTTCCTCTGTAGCGTGGGCGGTGTTCATTCTCACCACGTTCATGCCGGCCAGGAAAAGTTTGCGGATAAATTCTGTATCTGAGCGCAAGTCGCTCACGGAACAGACGATTTTGGTTTGTTTCATAGTGCAACCTTCATTTTCTTGGCAAAGGTATAAAATTTTACGCATAACAGAAAGTTTTTCAAAAAATCGTCAAATAGTTTTCTTTTTACCGAGAAAACTCGTATCTTTGCACACCGATTTTGGAACATATTTCTGAGAGTATTATGACAAAGGCAGATATTATCAACAGTATAGCCGAATCCACGGGCGTGGAGCGGCAGGCAGTCGTCAATGTCGTGGAAGCTTTTATGGATTGCATCAAGGATTCCATGATTGAGAAAAGGGAAAACGTCTATCTGAGAGGTTTCGGCAGTTTTGTCATCAAGCACCGGGCTGCCAAGACCGCGCGTAATATCTCGAAGAACACCACCATCACCATCGCCGCACACGACATGCCGACGTTCAAGCCGTCGAAGCTGTTTACGGCCAGGATGACGGAGTAATTTGCATTTATCACATTATTTAATAATATCATTCATTAAAATCTTAAGGCTATGCCAAACGGAAAGAAAAAGAAGGGTCACAAGATGGCCACTCACAAAAGAAAGAAAAGATTAAGAAAGAATCGGCATAAGAGCAAGTAAGACTTGCTCTTAGTCATTTAAACGGAGACGTAAAGAGTTAGAAGAATGACCAGCGAAGTAGTAATTGACGTCCGACAGAAAGAGATTTCGATTGCCTTGCTGGAAGACAAGAAGCTGGTGGAATACCAGACTCAGCCCAGACAGGCTTCCTTCTCTGTCGGCAACATCTACGTGGCGAAAGTCAAAAAACTGATGCCGGGCCTCAACGCCTGCTTCGTCGACGTAGGTTACGAGCGAGACGCCTTTCTTCACTACCTTGACTTGGGAGGTCAATTCAACTCTTACCAGAAGTACCTGAAACAGGTTCAGAGCGACCGAAAGAAACTTTATCCGTTCGCCAAAGCCACCCGACTGCCGGAGATACCCAAGGACGGAACCATCAATTCCGCCGTACAGCCCGGACAAGAGGTGCTCGTGCAAATCGTAAAAGAACCCATTTCGACCAAGGGGCCCCGACTGACGGGTGAATTGTCCTTCGCGGGACGCTACCTGGTCCTTATCCCATTCGGAAGCAAAGTTTCTGTCTCCTCGAAAATCAAGAGCGGCGAAGAACGCGCCCGCCTGAAGCAGCTCATCCAGAGCGTCAAGCCCAAGAATTGCGGCGTCATCGTGCGCACGGTGGCCGAAGGCAAAAGGGTGGCCGAACTCGACGGTGAGCTCAAGGTTCTGACCAAGCGCTGGGAAGACGCCATCACCAAAGTGCAGAAGACGCAGAAGCGTCCCCAACTGATTTTCGAGGAAACCGGCAGGGCCGTTGCCCTGCTCCGCGACCTGTTTAATCCTACTTACGAGAACATCTACGTCAACGACGAGGAAGTCTGCCGGGAAGTCAAGCACTATGTTTCTCTAATAGCCCCTGAAAAGGCGGGCATAGTGAAACTTTACAAAGGTAAAGTACCTGTCTTCGACAACTTTGACATCACCAAGCAGATCAAGTCCAGTTTTGGAAAAATCGTCAATTACAAACACGGTGCATACATGGTCATCGAACACACCGAGGCCCTGCACGTGGTGGATGTGAACAGCGGCAACCGCACTCGTGAGAAAGGACAGGAGGCCAACGCTCTCGACGTGAATCTTGGAGCGGCTGATGAACTGGCACGGCAACTGCGGCTCAGGGACATGGGCGGCATTATCGTGGTGGATTTCATCGACATGAATCTGGCAGAAGACCGCCAGATGCTCTATGAGCGCATGTGCAAGAACATGCAGAAGGACCGCGCCAAGCACAACATCCTGCCGCTGAGCAAGTTCGGACTGATGCAGATTACCCGTCAGCGGGTAAGGCCTGCCATCGACGTGAATGTGGAAGAGGATTGTCCCACATGCGGCGGAACGGGAAAAATCAAGTCGAGCATACTGTTTACCGACCAACTGGAAAGAAAGATTGACCGGCTTGTCAAAAAGATCGGTGTCAAGAAATTCTACCTGCACGTACATCCTTACGTGGCCGCTTACATCAATCAGGGTTTTCCAAGCCTGAAGAGAAAGTGGCAGATGAAGTACGGACTGGGCGTGCACGTCGTTCCCTCTCAGAAGTTGGCCTTCTTGCAATACGAGTTCTACGACAGCAAGAAGGAGTTTATCGACATGAAGGAGGAGAATGAAAGCAAATAAGATAAAGGCGGGACCTCTAGAGGTCTCGCCTTTATCTTATGCTTTGCGTGCATCATCATTCTTCTTTTACTTCTTTACTGTACGACTTTAAACCGGATACGGAACGACTTGTTGATTTCGTCCCAGTTGGTGCCGAGCATCTCGAATCGCCCGATTTGACCCGTAGAACGGACATGCTTGCCGATACAGGGACACACGTCATAGTCGCCGATACGCACCAGTCGGATTTTCTCCGAGGCGTCCTCGGGAAGACGGTCGAGCGAGACGCCTTCAGGAAGATGGTCACGGTCGGCCAGGCAGAAGGTCACGGGCAGGTCGTCGGCAATGAGTTCGTTCATGCGGCGCTCTATCTCGCGCTCCTCCTTGCGGTCGGGTTTGTGGTCGAGTATATAACTGATTTTGCTCTTCTTCCGTTCGATGTGCGCGTTGCGCGAACGCTCGCAACCGAACATCCTTACCATCAGTTGATTGAGCAGGTGCTCCGCCGTGTGGGCGGGCGGAAACTCTTCCTTGTTGTGTTCGTTAAACTGGTATTCTTCGTCCATCTTTCCTATAAGGTTATGAATTGACTTTCATCTTGTAGACACGGCCCTGAAGCGCCCCGATTTCCATGTTGACAGCGGCGTCGCCGGCCAGGGAAATGACCGTCCGCTCGTCAGACAACAGGTCAGTGGCGGCATATTCGCCTGCGGGAATATGCAGATAATCCATCGCGTGCTGGGGTATGCGCACGTCGAAGACCGCGTCGTCGGCAGAGAAGTTGACGGCAATGAGCAACAGGTCTTCCTCGCACTTGCGGAAGAAGACGTACTGCCTGTCACCGATGGCCTCGTTCATGTACATCAGGTCGAAGAAATCTCCGGCATAAATGGCCTTCTCCGCATTGGCAAGATTGAGCACGTAGCGGTAGATGCCTTCCAGGCGGCGTTCGTCCTCCGTCATCTCCTTGCGCTGGCAATAGGCTCTGCGGATACCGCCTGCCGACCAGTAGTCGAAGATGGTCGTGCGGCCGTCCCTGCCGCTGAAACCTTCCTTGTCCATGCCCCGCTCCCCTACTTCCTGTCCCGCATAGAACATAAACGGATTCTTCTGCAGGAAGACGCTCACCAGAAGTGCCGGAACGGCCTTGAAACCGTCGCCTGCGAAGAAATCGCTCGCGATGCGCTGTTCGTCGTGGTTTTCCAGGAAGTAGAGCATGTGGTCGCGGATGTCGTCGATCTCCTGCCATTTGTAAGAGATGCCCGAGGCGCGGCGGCGGCCGCACACCACGTCGCGAAGACAGTCGTACATGCCCACCTTGTCGTAGAGCCAGTCGAATCCGGCTCCGATGTAGCGGCGGTACTGTCCGGGGTCGTACACCTCACCGATGAACACCAGGCCTTCCTTCACGGCTTTCACCTGGGGGATGGCCCATGCCCAAAACTCCGACGGCACCATCTCGGCCATGTCGCAACGGAATCCGTCCACACCCTTGGAGGTCCAGAACAGCAGGATGTCGGTCATCTTGCGCCAGGTGTCGGGGATGGGATCGAAGTGGCAACTCTTTCCTGCGGCGTCGCAATAGTCGACACCGTAATTGAGTTTGACGGTCTCGTACCAGTCGTTCACGCCGGGAGAGGCATCGAAGCGGTCATTGCCGGTGGCCTTGGCCGGTGTCTCCTCGTAGTCGCCCTTGTCGAACGACGGACGGAACGGTTGGCCCCAACAGTAATAGAAATTGTTTTCCGGAGAAAAATGCTTGGAGGTGTCGTCATCCTGGCCCAAGTCGCGCACGCCTTCGGGACGGCGGACGGAATGATACTGGCGTGCCACATGATTGGGCACGAAGTCCATGATGACCTTCATGCCTGCCTCATGCGTGCGGTCGACGAGCGCTTCCCACTCTTCCATCCTGCGGGACACGTCGACGGCCAGGTCGGGGTCGATGTCATAATAGTCGGTAATGGCATACGGCGACCCTGCCTTGCCCTTGACGACAGCGGGATGCTGACACGGAATGCCCTCGGCGGAATAATCCGTCCGGGAGGCGTGCCGGATGACGCCGGTGTACCACACGTGCGTGGCACCCAGGTCACGGATATGGCGCAACAGTCTGGGCGTGATTCCGTTCATCTTGCCGCAACCGTTGTCCAGGATGGAACCGTTCTCAAGGCACGTCGCATTGCGGTTGGTCAGCAACCGCGTCAGCACCTGGCAGACAATCGGTTTACGCGTCGATGCCATGAGCGCTCACTTCCTTGTTGATGCGGCCTATCATGCCTTGGAGCGCCTTGCCGGGGCCACACTCGGTGAAATCGTCGGCACCGTCCTGAATCATCCGTTGTACGGAAGCCGTCCAACGCACGGGACTGGTGAGCTGGGCTATCAGGTTGGCCTTGATTTCCTCAGGGTCGGTATGCGGCATGGCGTCCACGTTTTGGTATACGGGACACTTCGGCGTGTGGAATTCCGTGGCGCGGATGGCCTCTTCCAACTCGTCCTTGGCGGGTTGCATGAGCGGTGAATGGAACGCGCCGCCCACCTTGAGCGGCAGGGCGCGCTTGGCACCGGCCTCCTTGAGGAGGTCGCAGGCAGCCAGTACGGCACCCTCATTGCCCGAAATGACCAACTGGCCCGGACAGTTGTAGTTGGCGGCCACGACGACGCCCTTGTCTCCGCTGACCTCCTGGCACACCTCCTCGATTTTCTCATCAGGCAGACCGATGATGGCGGCCATGGTTCCGGGAGCGGCCTCACAGGCCTTCTGCATGGCCAGCGCACGGGCATGCACCAGACGGAGACCGTCCTCAAAGCGCAAGGCGCCTGCGGCTACCAGAGCGGAAAACTCGCCCAGGGAGTGTCCTGCCGTCATGGCCGGTTGGAAACCGTCGCCCAGACAGAGGGCACTGATGACACTGTGAAGGAACACGGCGGGCTGCGTCACCTTGGTCTGCATCAGATCCTCGGCCGTACCCTGGAACATGATGTCGGTGATACGGAATCCGAGTATCTCATTGGCCTTGTCGAAAAGTTCCTTGGCCAGTGCGGAAGTATCGTAAAGATCTTTTCCCATGCCACTGAACTGCGAACCCTGTCCGGGAAAAACAAATGCTTTCATCTTAGAATAAAATTATGGGGTTAATACAAAAGAATCCCAATCACCATAGTGGTCATCGGGATTCCCTATAGAAATGTTAGCTTTAAATCCACATGTGCTTATTCGGCCGCAGGAGCCTCTTCCTCAGCTTTCGGTGCCTCCTCTGCGGGAGCTTCCTCCACTGCGGGAGCCTCTTCAGCCACAGGTGCTTCCTCTGCTACGGGAGCCTCCTCCACTGCAGGAGCCTCTTCCTCAGCCTTGGGAGCCTCAACGGCGTTCTCAGCCACCACCTTGACAGGCACTTTCACTTCCACTTCCTTGTGGAAATGTACGGTAGCCTCGTAGTCGCCCACCATCTTGGCCTCGTGCATCGTGATGATTTTGCGGTCAATCTCGATGCCCTTTTCCTGCAGGGCCTGAGCCACCTGAGCGGCGCCTACGCTACCGTAGAGCTGACCGGTGGCACTCACCTTGGCGGCAATCTCCAGGGCAACGTCGTTCAAAGCCTCGGCGCGCTTCTCGGCGGCAGCCTTGAGGGCGGCGAGCTTGTGAGCCTGCTGCTTGAGGTTCTCAGCCAGTTGCTTCTTGGCGGATTCGGACGCAATCACGGCCTTGCCCGAAGGAATCAGGTAGTTGCGGCCGTAACCGCTCTTGACGTTCACGATATCGTTCTTGTATCCCAGACCGATAATATCTTCTTTCAAAATGATTTCCATGCTGTTTCCTCCTTTTTTATTTCATCAAGTCAGTTACATAAGGAAGCAGCGCAATCTGACGGGCACGCTTGATGGCCTGTGCCACACGGCGCTGGTACTTCAAGGATGTTCCGGTGATGCGGCGGGGAAGAATCTTTCCCTGCTCGTTGAGGAACTTCTTGAGGAACTCAGGGTCCTTGTAGTCGATATACTTAATACCGCTCTTCTTGAAACGGCAATACTTCTTCTTCTTCGTGTCGATGGAAGGAGCAGTCAAATAACGGATTTCAGATTCTGCCATGATTAAGCCTCCTCTTTTTTACCAAGCTTGGCACGGCGCTTCTCAGCATACTGTGCGGCATACTTGTCAAGTTTAACAGTCATGTAACGGATTACTTTCTCGTCGCGGCGGAAGCCGGTCTCGAGCTTCTTGATTACTGTAGGCTCAGCCTTGTACTCCAGCAATGTGTAGAAACCCGTGGATTTCTTCTGGATGGCATAAGCCATTTTCTTCAGTCCCCAGGCCTCTTCGTTCAGAATCTCAGCTCCATTGTCAGTGAGCAGCTTCTTGAATTTAGCGACCGTTTCCTTCATCTGTTCATCAGACAAAACGGGAGTCAAAATGAAAACGGTTTCGTATTGATTCATACTACTTGAAAAATTGATAAATAAATAATTAAAAAACACTGCACTTTTGAAAAATGCGGTGCAAAAGTACAAAAAAATAACTGACTGTCAAAAAGAAATCCTTTAAAATTGAGTTTTTGCGGATTATTTTCCTACTTTTGCGCCTGAAGAAAACCATTTCAGACGGTAATGAACGGAAAAAGCAAGCGGTTTTGGGTGCGCCACGGATGGGCGGTCTGTCTTGCGGCAGGCATCCTCCTCCTGTGTCTGTCGCATCAGGTGACGAGCAACATTCCCCTCGTCGCCGCCGTCATCTGCCTTCTCCTCGGCGTCGCGGGATATGTCGTAAGCGTGAAACGTGGAGAGTGAATGACAAAAGGCTGCCGGAAGGCAGCCTTTTGTCATTCAGAATCAATTTCCTTCGGGAGTAATCAACTTATATCCCTTGCCATGGATATTGATGATCTCAATCTGGTCATCATCCTTCAGGTGCTTGCGCAGTTTGGTGATGTACACGTCCATCGAACGGGCATTGAAGTAATTGTCGTCAATCCAGATGGTCTTCAAGGCGAAGTCGCGCTGCAGTATCTCATTGGCGTGCGAACAGAGCAGCGCCAGCAGTTCATTCTCCTTGGTGGTCAGTTTGGTCTGCTTGTCACCGATGGTGAGCAACTGCTTCTGGGTGTCGAACGTGAAACGGCCGATGTGGTACATCGTGGCCTCCTTGTTCTTCTTGCCGCGCACACGGCGCAGGATGGCCTCAATACGGAACACGAGCTCCTCCATGGAGAACGGTTTGGTGATGTAGTCGTCGGCACCGATCTTGAAACCCTCCAGGATGTCTTCCTTGAGCGTCTTGGCCGTGAGGAAAATAATCGGCATTTCCGCATTGGCCTGGCGGATTTCCTGTGCCAGCGTAAAACCGTCTTTCTTGGGCATCATCACGTCGAGGACGCAGATGTCATACTTCGACTTGCTGAATTCCTTATAACCGATTTCGCCGTCGGGACAAAGCGTGGCGGCATAGCCTTTGGCCTGCAGATATTCGCGAAGCAACATGCCGAGGTTCTCGTCATCCTCGCACAACAAAATCTTCAAATTCTCTTCCATAATTCCTTGGTTTAATGTTATTTATATACTATGATTAACTCTCTTTCAATACCGGCAGTCTGATGGTGAACTTGGTGCCTTTTCCCAGTTCGCTTTCCACCTTGATGTCGCCCTGGTGCAGGTCGATGACCTTCTTGACATAGGCCAGTCCCAGACCGAATCCTTTCGCATCGTGCACGTTTCCGGTATGGACGCGGTAGAACTTCTCGAAGATTTTCTTCAGGTTCTCCTTCTTGATGCCCAGTCCGGTGTCACGCACGGAGAAGTAGAGGTTGTCGCCCTCGTTCCACGTCTTGAGATACACGTTGAGCGGCTGGTCGGGCTTGCAGTATTTCACCGCATTGTCCATCAGGTTGAACAGGGCGTTCTGAAAATGCACCTCATCCACGTAGACGGCGCTGTCCACCGCCTCGATGTCGGTGTATATCTTGCCGCCCGTATGCTCCACGCGCAGACTGAAGGACGTGGCGATATTCTCCACCATCTCGTTGAGATCCAGTTCCTTCTTCTTGAAGACGGCTTTCTTGCGGTCGAACATTGACATCTGCAGCACTTTCTCCACGAGAAAGCGCAGGCGCTTCGACTCGTCGCCGATGACCTTGCTCAGGTGCGCCATCATCGAAGGACTCTTGGTGATGCTCTGGTCGTTGAGCATCTGCGAGGCGAGCGAGATACTGGCTATCGGGGTCTTCAGTTCGTGCGTCATGTTGTTGATGAAGTCATTCTTGATTTCCGTATAGCGCTTCTGGCGGAACACGAGCACCAGGGTGATGATGAACGTGATGAGCAGAATGAGCGTGAAGATGACCGAGGGGATGAGGAAGCGCACGCTCGACGTGATGTAACTGTTCATGTCGGGGAAGTGTATCTTCACCACGCCCATTTTGGACTGCGGGTCGTTGCGGAACAGCACCTGGGAATAGGTATTCTCCTGACCTTCCTCGGTATAGTCGGGACAGCGGTACACTTCCCTGCCGTCTTGCGTGCAGACGGTGAAATGATACGGGATGTTGATGCCGTTGTTCATCAGTTCGGCCTTCAGGTCCTGGTCGAGCAACTTGAAATTGACGCGCTCCTTGAGCGGTTTGTCGGCGGCGGAATAAAGGATGGAATACACCACTTCGTCCAACAGGGCCTTCTGGTACACGTAGCGGTTGCGCACTATCTCCTGCAGACTCTTCGACGCCTCCGAAATGGAATTCTTGTCGTTGCGCAGAATCATGGCCTTGGGCAACTGTGACGGTTTGGTCTCAATGGTCTTGAGTTCGAACGACGAGTAAATCGTACCGTCCTTGCCTGTCACCGAAAACTGGTGCGACTGCTGGTAAGTGCCGTCCGGCGCGCCGCTTCTCGTTCCGACAGAGTCTTTGCGCATGGCGCGGCGCTCCGTCTCGTTGACGTCTTTTTCCAGATAGCGCAACGTCTCATTGAGTTCCAGGTTGCGCGACGCCTGATAAAGAGCACGGTTGACCGACTCGTCAAACTGCTCCTTCTTCATCTCCGCCATGTCCTTGATGTAGCGAAGCTGCAGGAAGAGCAATCCCATGAAAGAAATTCCCATGATGATGGCGATAATCCAAATCGTTCTCTTTTTCATGTCGGCAAAGATAGCCGTTTCCTAAATATGTTAATTCGATTTCGTTAAATATTTCGCCTTAATTTGATTTCATTAACAAAATATGAATAGATTAATTGCAAATAACCAACTTAAATTGAAACATGGAACGTTAAAAACTAATTTCGTTACACGCTCTATACCTTATTATATAATTATATAAGAGAGGCGCATGCCAATCAGCATGCGCCCCTTCAGACAGGATTTCACAAAGATGAAATTACTCCTCAGCGGCCAGTTCAGCCTCATGAGCAGCGATGAGTTGCGTCTGAACGTCATTCGGCACGAGCTCATAACTGGCGAAACTCGTATTGAACGATGCGCGGCCGCCGGTGAGCGAACTCAAGGAAATGGAATAGTTGGACAACTCCTTGAGCGGAATCTTGGCCGACAGTTTCTGATAACCGGCTTCTGAATCCATACCCATGATGATGGCGCGACGGCCTTGCAGGTCGCTCATCACGTCACCCATATAGTCGGCGGGCACATACACCTCAAGGTCGTAAATCGGTTCGAGAATCTTCGGACCTGCCTCCTTGAAGGCGATGCTGAACGCATTGCGCGCGGCGAGCATGAACGAGAGTTCGTTGGAATCCACCGGGTGCATCTTTCCGTCGTAGACGATGACACGCACGTCACGGGCATAACTGCCGGTAAGCGGACCTCTCTCCATACATTCCATCACACCTTTCAGGATGGCGGGCATGAAACGGGCGTCGATGGCACCACCCACGACGGAGTTGATGAAGACGAGTTTGCCGCCCCACTCCAGGTCGACTTCCTCCTTGCCCTTGATGTTCATCTTGAATTCCTGACCGCCAAACTTATACGTTGTGGGATCGGGCATGCCTTCGGTGTAAGGCTCCACGATGAGATGCACCTCACCGAACTGTCCCGCACCACCCGACTGCTTCTTGTGGCGGTAGTCGGCGCGGGCGCTCTTCGTGATGGTCTCACGGTAAGGAATCTTCGGTTCTTCGAAGACCACCTGCAGTTTCTCATTGTTCTCCAGGCGCCATTTCAGCGTGCGCAAGTGGAATTCGCCCTGACCGCGGACGATGGTCTGACGCAGTTCCTTCGACTGCTCCACCACCCATGTCGGGTCTTCCTGACGCATCTTCAGGATGGCGGCCATCACCTTCTCCGTATCGGAAGCGTTGACGGCCTTGATGGCACGCGAATATTTGGAATTGGGATACTTGATGAAGTCGAATCGCCAGTCGCAATCCTTGCCGTTGAGCGTATTGCCGGTCTTCACGTCCTTGAGTTTCACCGTACAACCGATGTCGCCGGCCCTGAGCTCGTCCACCGCGATACGGTTGGCGCCGGCACAGGCGTACAACTGTCCCATGCGCTCCTTGCTGCCACGGTCGGCGTTGGTCAGGTCGTCACCGGCATGCACGCATCCGCTGAGCACCTTGAAGTAAGACACCTCACCGATGTGCGGCTCCATACCCGTCTTGAAGAAATACACCGACTCGGGACCGTTGGCGTCGTAAGCCACTTCCTCACCGGCCACATTCTTCAGTTTCGGCATGTCACTGACAAAGGGAACGACATTACCCAGGAATTCCATCAGGCGGCGGACGCCCATGTCCTTACCGGCACATACGCAGAAAATCGGATAGATGCTGCGCGTCACCAGACCCTTGCGGATGCCTTCACGCATCTCGTCTTCCGTAAGCGACTCGCTCTCGAAGAATTTCTCCATGAGCGTCTCGTCGTTCTCTGCGGCGGCTTCCACCAGTGCGGCGTGGAGCTCTTTGGCCTTGTCCATCTCCTCTGCGGGAATATCCTCAATCGTCGGCGCGCCGCCTTCAGGTTTCCAGGAATATTTCTTCATGAGCAACACGTCGATGACGGCGTTGAAACCGGGACCCGTAGAGATAGGATATTGCACCTGCACGCACTTCGGACCGTAGATTTCCTTCATACTGTTGACGACGGCGTCAAAGTCGCACTTGTCGGAATCCAACTGGTTGACGAGGAAGATGACCGGTTTCTTAAACTTCTCCGTATAGCGGAAAATGTTCTGTGTGCCCACTTCAGGACCGTATTGTCCGTTAATCAGGATGACGGCCTGGTCGGTGACGTTGAGCGCCGTGATGGCACCGCCCACGAAGTCGTCGGAACCCGGACAGTCGATGATGTTCAGTTTCTTATTGTTCCACTCCACATGAAACACGGTCGGAAAGACGGAATAGCCGTATTCCTGTTCCACGGGNAAATAGTCACTGACCGTATTCTTGGCCTCCACGCTACCGCGGCGCTTGATGATACCGGCCTCAAACAACATACTTTCGGCAAGAGTGGTCTTGCCGCTGCCCGCACTGCCAACCAAGGCAATGTTCTTGATTTCATTGGTCTGATACACTTTCATATCAATAGATTTATTGGGTTAGAAAAATAGATTCAAAGTCGAAGAGCGGCATTGCCGCCCGAAAATCGCCGTCTAAGATAGATATTTTTCATGGAAAGACCAAAACATTTGACCGAAAACCGCNCAACTTTTAAAACATATTAGTATTTTTGCGGGAAAATAAAGATGGCAGGACTTTATATCCATATTCCCTTTTGCGTGACGCGCTGCGTGTATTGCGCCTTTTACAGTCAGACGGACAGGGCGCTGCAACAGCCCTATCTGCAGGCGTTGCTGCAGGAAATGTCCCTGCGGCGTGACGAGGTGCGGGAACCTGTCTCGACCGTTTATGTCGGCGGAGGCACGCCTTCCTGTCTGGACGCCGGTACACTGCAAGGTCTTTTCGACGGCATCAGGACTTATTTCCCCTGGCAGAAGAATGCGGAAATCACGCTGGAATGCAATCCTGACGACGTCACGCCCGACTTTGTCCGACTGTTGGGCACATTGCCAATCAACCGCATCAGTATGGGCGTACAGTCGTTTGACGACCGCCGTCTCCGTTTCTTGCGGCGGCGCCATACGGCCCGGACGGCCATGGACGCCGTCGGACTGCTTCGCGGGGCGGGCTTGGACAACCTGAGTATCGACCTGATGTTCGGGTTTCCCGATCAGACTGTCGCGGAATGGGAGGCAGACATCGATGCGGCATTGCGTTTACGGCCCAGGCATCTCTCGGCCTATTGCCTTACTTACGAGGAAGGCACGCCGCTCTACAGGATGCGGACGGAAGGGAAAGTGAAGGAAATCAGCGAGGACGGTTATGTCGCCATGTACGGACTGCTCACGGCCAGGATGCACGCGGCAGGCTATGAGCACTACGAAATCAGCAATTTCGCCCTGCCCGGATACCGCAGCAGGCACAACAGCGCCTATTGGCAAGCCGTACCGTACATGGGCATCGGCGCCGCCGCACATTCTTACGACATCTCCACCAGGTCGTGGAATACGGCCGACATCCGCAGGTACATGGAGAGTCTCAATCGCGGCATATTGCCCTCGGAGACGGAAATCATCGACGGGGACACCCGTTACAACGACCTGATCACGACGGCGCTGCGTACTGCCGACGGCATTGACCTGACCTGGCTTGACGAGTCGNGCCGTGACTACCTCGGCCGACAGGCGGAAAAGTATCTTGCCGACGGACGGCTTGCCCTGGACGGCAACCGTCTCCACTTGTCGGAAGAAGGATTTCTGGTCAGTGATATGATTATGTCAGACTTAATGCGCGTATGATGAAAGAACAATTCCAAAGAACGGAAATGCTGTTCGGCACGGAAGCCATGCGGCGGTTGGCCGCCAGTCATGTGGCCGTATTCGGCGTGGGCGGCGTGGGCGGCCATGTCGTCGAGGCCTTGGCCCGGAGCGGCGTGGGAGAATTGACCCTCGTGGATGCGGACACCGTGGACATCACCAACCTGAACAGGCAGATTATCGCCCTGCACAGTACGGTGGGACGGGCCAAGACCGACGTGGCGCGCGAGCGCGTATCGGACATCAATCCCGATTGCCGGGTGCATGCGGTCAAGATGTTTTATCTGCCCGACAATGCCNACCAGTTGCCCGTGACGGCCTTCGACTATGTGGTGGACTGCATCGACACGGTCAAGGCCAAACTGGAATTGATACGGCGCTGCCGTCAGGCGGGCGTGCCCGTCATCAGCAGTATGGGGGCGGCCGGCAAACTGCATCCTGACGCCTTCCACGTCATGGATTTGTCGAAGACGCAAAACGACCCGTTGGCGAAAGTCATCCGAAGGACATTGCGCAAGGAAGGCATCCTTCATGTCAAGGTGGTGTGCAGCGATGAATTGCCCGTAAGGATTTCCGGAGGCAATGCTTCCGATAAACATGTCAATTTCTCTGACGGCACTGCCAATCCTTCCGGCAGCGCTTCCTGTCGTCCCGTTCCTGCCAGCAACGCCTTCGTTCCTCCTGCGGCCGGACTTCTCCTCGCCAGTGAAGTGGTGTACGACCTGATAAGGTGAAACATTACGTTTCACTCCACAGAGCGGTAAACGGGACTCGAACCCGCGACCCTCGGCTTGGGAAGCCAATGCTCTACCAACTGAGCTATTACCGCTTTTGAATAAAATTATGTGAAAAGAAAATGGAGCCGATACCGGGACTCGAACCCGGGACCTACGCATTACGAATGCGTTGCTCTACCAACTGAGCCATATCGGCGATATGTTTTTCATCCGCCTTTCTTCGTGAAAAGCGATGCAAAGGTAATATTTTATTAGGAAAACCAACAAGAGACGGTGGTTTTTTATTTCGAATTAAATGATTTTAACAATACCCGGATATAAAGAAGAGAGAAAATCAGGACATAGGCGGCAATGACCTGCGGGACAGTGAGCGGCGGTATGTCTACGGAGGCCAGGGGAAGCGCCGTAACCTGACGGATGATGCGGTGCAGCAGGTCAAGGAGTGTGCAGACCGTCCCGGCAAGGGGCGCTTGCACGACAGGCCACGGGGCGGTCAACCAGACCGCGGGACAGAGCCAGAGGACGAGGGTGACCAGAGGAATGGCGACGAGATTGACAGGCAGGCCACAGACGGGAAGGCGTCCGAAATAGAGCGCCACAAGCGGTGCGGTCATCACCTGTGCGGCCAGTGAGACGGTCAGCATTCCCCACAGGCGGCCTCCGGGACGGAAACGGATGAGGAAAATGCCCAGGACCGCCATGAAGGACAACTGAAAACTGACGTCGGTCAAGGCGCGCGGACTGACCGTGAGCATGATGACGGCGGCCAGGGCGAGTGTGTTCAGTCCCTGCCGGGAACGGAAGGTCAGGTCGGTCCAACCGCAAATGCTGAGCATCAGGGCGGCCCGGACGATACTCGGCGAAAGTCCCGTCATGACGGCATACGCCCAAATGAGCGGCAGTATCACCAACTGTTTACGGCGCCACCTGACCAGTACGCTCATCATACCGTAGAGAATGCTCAGGTGAAGACCCGAAAGGGCCAGCAGGTGGGCGGTGCCCGCACGGGAATAGAGTTCGCGGACATCCTTCTCCAGTCGGGTCTTGTCGCCCAATGTCATGGCCAGGACGACGCCATAAGTCTCCGGATCGCCGACGGGCAGTCGGGCAATGAGCCGCTCACGCCAGTGAAGCGCCGCCAGACGCAACCGGCGGACTGACGGAAGCGGGGCGTCACAAGCGGCTGTCGGACGGGCCTGACCGGGAAAGACAAGTACGGAAGCGTCGGCCGACGTGTAACGGGGGGCCTCTACCCTGCCCTTTACCGCAATACATTGACCCGGTTGCAGGCAGTCTTGCCACGGTTGGCCGACGTCTTTCATCAGGGACAGGCGGACGGTGTACCATCGGCCATGCTCACACAACCACGCCTCATAACTGACGACCTTGGTTTTCGGCTGGGGCGAAGAGGCGATGACGAGTTGCATTTCCTTGAGAGAGGCGTCACAGGCCGACTGATGCAGCGTCATGCTGTGCCACATCAGACAGGCGCCCAGAAGAAAGGTACAGGCGAAAAGACACAACGACGAGAGCATTTCCCTGTCCCGGAGGAAGAGAAATGCTCCCGCTATGGCGGCCGCCATCATCAGGATGACGGTATCGGTATTCACGAATGGCCTCGTATGGAGGGCCGTCAGCATCCCTGCCGTCAGCAGCAGGGACAGTCGGAACAGTGGTATCAGTGGTAAGTATGCCGAAGGTTTCATGTCTGCCGGTTATTTCCCTGTCGGTTTTTCCACCCTGAACCAGTCGGCGTCGAGGCATCCCCTGACGCTCTTGGGATTGTCGGGTTCGGCGGCCACGAATCCTATTTTGGCGCCAATCCACTTGCCTTCACGCATGGTGAACTCGCTGCCGGCCTCCTGGAATTTCTTGCCGTCAAGACTGTAGGCGAAGCGGCATTTGCCGTCGTTGACCGTCATGCGGAGGAAGATGTCCATGTGGATGGCGGGCTGGTAGTCGATTTTGTCCTTCTCCGTAGGTTTGAGCGTGGCCAATGTCTCCACGGTCTCCGGTTTACCCTTGTCGGCCGCCTTGCAACTGATGCGCTGCAGGAGGAAACCATCGCCTTTGCGGCGTACGACGAGGGCGCTGTAATCCAGTCCCATCATGATGATGCCGCCATACTGGTCCTGGTCTTTGGCCGTCAGGCGCACTTTGGCCGTGGCCATAAAACGGTCGGTCGGGGTCTTCTGTAGGAGCAGGTTGGGCAAATCCCAGATGCGTCCGCTGTTCTTCCAGGTGTAAAGACGCATGACACCCATGTTGGTCGGCATGCCGAAAAACTGGTTGTAATTGGCGTGCCACTGCCACTGCAGACCCAGTTGGGGGGTATTGAACTCGTCACTTTCCTGGGGATTGACGTTGACCGAGGAAGACGACTTGGGTTTGCGGAAGGTCTTGACGGGCTGGCCGCAATAGCCGTTCTTGGGCACCGTACCCATCACGGGCCAGTTGTCCTTCCAGGTCACGGGTTGCAAGTGGACCACGCGGCCGTAGCACTCCTTGTCCTGGAAGTGCATGAACCAGTCTTCGCCGAAGGCCGTATGCACCCAACCGCCCTGATGAGGGCCGTTGACGTCGGTCGAACCCTGTGCCAGCACCTTCTTGCACTCATACGGACCGTAAGGACTGCGGGAGCGCATGGCCAACTGGAATCCGGTGGGCACGCCGCCGGCAGGACACATGATCCAATACCAACCGTCGCGCTTGTAGAATTTCGGTCCCTCACAGGTACGGTTTTCCGTACCGTTGCCGTCGTATACCATGACGGGATTGCCGATGGGACGGGTGCCGTCGGCCGACAGTTCACGCACGGTCAGTACGGACGCGAACCGGCTTCGGCTGTTGGCCCATCCGTTGACCAGGTAGCAGCGGCCGTCATCGTCCCAGAGCGGACAGGTGTCTATCATGCCGGGACCGGGAATGACGCACACGGGCGCCTCCCACTTGCCGGCAGGATCCTTCGTCTTGACCATGAAGACACCGTAATCGGGGTCGCCCCAATAGATATAGAACTCACCGTCGTGATAGCGGATGCTCGGCGCCCACACGCCCATACCGTGAGCGGGACGGGAGAAAACGCTGTCGGGCTCAATCCTGTCGAGGGCATGACCGATGATTTTCCAGTTGACCAAGTCCTTGGAATGCAGAATCGGCAGACCGGGAATACACTGGAATGAACTGGCCGTGAAGTAATAGTCCTCGCCTACGGCAATGACGTCGGGGTCGGAATAATCGGCGTCCAGAACGGGATTCCTGTACTGTCCGTTGCCCAAATCGGGATTCCACACTTTCGAGGTGTACTCTTGTGCGATGGCGGGCGCTGTCATCAGCAGGGCCGCGCAAATGAGGGTTTGTTTCAGCATATTTGTCTTTTGAGTTATTCTTATACGATACCCGTGGCGAGCGCGTTGCGCAGCGTGGGCAGGACGCGCAGGTGATAATGACTGCCGTCGTATCCGACGCGCATCAGTCGCATGGGCCGGAGTCCGTCGGGATTGAGCCTTTCGGTCAGCGCCAGGGCCACATGCCCCATGGTGCGCCTGAGATTGAGTTCCACGCACGACTGCAGGTGATAGCCTTCGGCATCGCCCGTGACCATCATGTCAACGCCGAACGGACCTATATAAATAGTACGGAAACGGTCGCCGATTCCCTGAATGATTCCGTCACGGGCGGCGTCCAGTGTCCCGTCGCCCAACCAGCGGTTGAGGTATTTCCGCTTGTCCCGCTCGGAGGCCAGCATACTTCCGGTGTATTGTCCGTGTACGGTGTCGAAGACCGACAGTCCCAAGTAGCGTATCCGACCGTCGGCAAGGGCCTCGAATTCCATGGCGAAATCTTTTACCTTATTATAATAAGGTTCTGCCATGACACTGCCTTGATGCCGGATGACGGCACTCACCCATCGCCAGTCGGCCTTGTAGTGTACGCCTCTCCCGCTGCTGCTCCACGGGGCTTTCAGGACGAAGGCGCCGAGACGCTCACACGCATCGCGCGCCTCCTCTACGCTGAAGCACTGCGTACCTTGGTTTCCCAAATGGCGGGCGGCCCAGGCGCGCGAACTGATTTCGCGGATGGCGGCAAGGCGGTTCTCATCGGGCACGGAAAATCCCTTCAGCGCATGGCAAAGGGCGGCGTCCCATCCCCACGCACTGACGCTACAGACGTCTGTGGCCGACGACAGCAAGGCCGGTAAATCCCCGGCGGTGACATAGCATACCTCGGCCACGGGCAGATGGCGACTTCGGGCAAGGGCCGCATCGATATCGTCCACCAGGACGAAATCGCCGTCGGAAGCCCACAAGGCGGGCAGAAAACCGAGGTCGTGACGGAGTTGGCGGGCGGCATGCGGCGGTGTGAAATTGCCGCCGCCGAAGGCCAGGGCCAAATCGTGTTCGGGATTGAAAACATGCAGGGTCATGGTGCAAAAGTAAGGAATTTCCACGCATCAGAGGAAAGAGTATTGCTAAAATAACAAAAAAATAAAAGATTTTGCAATGTAGGGTTTGCAAAGTATAAAATAAATCGTATCTTTGCATGGATAAAGACACGGGCCGCAAGAAGTCCGCCGAAACTTTTAAAAACTATTCTCCTCATGGAAGAGGCTTTCTTTCGCACACACACCTATTTGCTGGAGCATACCAACGCTCCGGTGAGGCGTTCGCTGATGGACGAGATCAACTGGAACGACCGTCTCATCGGCATCAAGGGTACGCGCGGCGTGGGCAAGACCACCTTCCTGCTGCAATACGCCAAGGAGAAGTTCGGCGCGGGCGACCGCCAGTGTCTTTACGTCAACATGAACAACTTCTACTTCCAGGCGCGCGGCATCGCCGACTTTGCGGAAGACTTCGTGCGTCACGGCGGCAGGGTGTTGCTCATCGACCAGGTGTTCAAGCAGTCGAACTGGAGTCAGGAACTGCGGAAATGCTACGACCTTTTTCCCCAACTGAAAATCATTTTCACCGGTTCGAGCGTCATGCGGCTCAAGGAGGAGAATCCCGAACTGGGCGGCATCGTGAAGAGTTACAATCTGCGCGGGTTCTCTTTCCGCGAGTATGTCAACCTGCAGACGGGCAACCAGTTTCCGGCCTATTCGCTCGACGACATCGTGAGAAGGCATGAGCAAATCGTCAAGAGAATCCTGCCGGAAGTGAGTCCGCAGCGGTATTTCGAGGAATACCTGCATCACGGTTTTTATCCCTTCTTCCTGGAGCATCGGAATTTCTCCGAGAACCTCTTGAAGACCATGAACATGATGACGGAGGTGGACATCCTGCTCATCAAGCAGATCGAACTGAAATACCTGACGAAAATCAAGAAACTTTTTTACCTCTTGGCCGTGGGCGGGACGAAAGCCCCGAACATCAGTACGCTGGCTAAGGAAATCAATACGAGCAGGGCCACGGTGATGAACTATATCAAGTACCTGGCGGACGCGCGTCTCATCAACATCATTTACCCCGTGGGGGCGGAATTTCCCAAGAAACCGGGAAAGGTGATGATGCACAATCCCAACCTGATGTATGCCATCTACCCCATTCAGGTGGACCGCCAGCAACTGATGGAGACGTTTTTCGTCAACTCGCTCTGGAAGGACCACAAGGTGAACCAGTCGCCGAAAGACCAGTATTACACGGTGGACGGGACGCGCAAATTCCGCATTACCGACGCGCAGAGCTCACAGAAAATCCGCTATTCGCCCGACATGATATATGCCCGGTACAACACGGAAATCGGACGCGACAACAAAATCCCGCTGTGGCTGTTCGGTTTTCTCTACTGAAAGACATGTTTTACAATTCAATAAATTCATTATACATCAACATTAATCATTCACAAAATGGCTAAAGAAAAAAAATTCATTACCTGTGATGGTAACGAGGCCGCCGCTCACGTGAGCTACATGTTCTCCGAGGTTGCCGCCATCTACCCCATCACTCCGTCGTCTCCGATGGCCGAGCACACCGACGAGTGGGCTGCACGCGGCCGCAAGAACTTGTGGGGACAGACCGTCAGTGTTCAGGAAATGCAGTCGGAAGGCGGTGCCGCAGGTGCCGTTCACGGTTCTTTGCAGGCCGGTGCGCTGACCACCACGTTCACAGCTTCCCAGGGATTGCTGCTGATGATTCCCAACATGTACAAAATCGCCGGTGAGATGCTGCCTTGCGTGTTCGACGTTTCCGCCCGTACACTGGCCAGCCACTCCCTCTGTATCTTCGGCGACCATCAGGACGTGATGGCTTGCCGCCAGACCGGTTTTGCCATGTTCTGCTCCGGCAGTGTGCAGGAAGTCATGGACCTGACCGCCGTTCCTCATCTGGCCACGCTGAAGACCGAGATTCCGTTCATCAANTTCTTCGACGGTTTCCGTACTTCCCATCGAGTATCACAAGATTGAGGTGATGGACCAGGAAGACATCGCCCGGCTCGTTGACCCGGCAGACGTGAAGCGTTTCCGCGACCGTGCCTTGACGCCGGAGCGTCCGCAGACCCGCGGTACGGCTGAGAATCCTGAGACTTTCTTCACCCATCGCGAGGCTTGCAACGCCGCTTACGACAAGGTGCCCGAGGTGGTGGAGCACTACCTGCAGGAGATTTCCAAGATTACCGGTCGGGAGTATCACCTCTTCGACTACTACGGAGCCGCCGACGCAGAGCGCATCATCATCCTGATGGGTTCCGCCACCGAGGCTGCCCGTGAGGCCATTGACCATCTGACGGCTCAGGGCGAGAAGGTCGGTATGATTGCCGTTCACCTCTATCGTCCGTTCTCCGTGAAGCACTTGCTGGCCGCAGTGCCTGAGACGGTGAAGAAAATCGCCGTGCTCGACCGCACGAAGGAACCGGGTGCAGAGGGCGAACCGCTGTATCTCGACGTGAAGAGCGCTTTCTACGATGAGGAAAACCGTCCCGTCATCGTGGGCGGCCGTTACGGTCTCGGTTCTTCCGACACCACGCCGGCCAAACTGATTGCCGTGTTCGACAACCTGAAACTCAACGAACCGAAGAACCACTTCACCGTGGGTATCGTGGACGACGTGACGTTCACCTCTCTGCCCGAAGTGGAGGAAATCGCCCTGGGCGGTGACGGTATGTTCCAGGCCAAGTTCTTCGGTCTGGGTGCCGACGGTACGGTGGGTGCCAACAAGAACTCCGTGAAGATTATCGGCGACAACACCGACAAGTATTGCCAGGCTTACTTCTCCTACGACTCCAAGAAGTCGGGCGGTTTCACCTGCTCTCACTTGCGCTTCGGCGACACGCCTATCCGTTCCACATACCTGGTGACGACGCCCAACTTCGTGGCTTGCCACGTTCAGGCTTACCTGCACATGTATGACGTGACGCGCGGTCTGCAGAAGAACGGTACGTTCCTGCTGAACACCATCTTCGAGGGCGAGGAACTCGTCAACTTCATTCCGAACAAGGTGAAACGCCTGTTCGCACAGAACAACATCACCGTTTATTACATCAACGCCACGAAGATTGCACAGGAAATCGGTCTGGGCAACCGCACCAACACGATTCTCCAGTCGGCCTTCTTCCGCATCACGGGTGTGATTCCCATCGACCTGGCCGTTGAGCAGATGAAGAAATTCATCGTGAAGTCTTACGGCAAGAAGGGCGAGGATGTCGTCAACCTGAACTATGCGGCCGTTGACCGCGGTGGTGAGTACAAGCAACTCACCGTTGATCCCGCATGGGCCAACCTTCCCGATGATGAAGTGAAGGAAGACGACGCTCCCGCATTCATCAAGGAACTGGTACGTCCTATCAACGCACAGGCCGGTGACCTGCTGAAGGTCAGCGACTTTGTGAAGCACAATACCGTTGACGGTTCTTGGGAGAACGGTACCGCCGCCTACGAGAAGCGTGGCGTGGAGGCTTTCGTTCCCGTATGGAATGCCGACAACTGTATCCAGTGTAACAAGTGTGCGTTCGTATGTCCTCACGCCGCCATCCGTCCGTTCGTCCTCACCGAGGAGGAGAAAGCCGGATTCGACGCCGGTGCGGCTACGATTCAGATGAAGGCTCCGAAAGCCATGGCCGGCATGTACTTCCGCATCGAGACCAGCGTACTCGACTGTCTGGGTTGCGGCAACTGTGCCGATGTTTGTCCGGGCAATCCGAAACTGGGCAAGGCCCTCACGATGGTGCCCTACAATCCGGATGCGGCCGACATGATTCAGGAGGCAAACAATTGGGAATATCTGGTGAAGAAGGTGACTTCCAAGCAAGATCTGGTGGACATCAAGTCCAACCCGAAGAACTCTCAGTTTGCCCAACCGCTGTTTGAATTCTCCGGCGCTTGTTCGGGTTGCGGCGAGACACCGTATGTGAAACTCGTTTCCCAACTCTTCGGCGACCGTGAGATGATTGCCAACGCTACGGGTTGCTCTTCCATCTACTCCGCTTCCATTCCTTCCACGCCTTATACCAAGAATGCCAAGGGACAGGGTCCTGCTTTCGACAACTCCCTGTTTGAGGACTTCTGCGAATTCGGTATGGGTATGGTGCTCGGTAACAAGAAGATGAAGGAGCGCGTGGAGAAACTGCTCGACGAGGCTTGCGCTTCCGACAAGTGTTCCGCCGAATTCAAGGCTGCCGCCGAAGAATGGAAAGCCGGCAAGGATGACGCTGACGCCAGCAAGGCTGCCGCCGCCAAACTCAAACCGCTGATTGCGGCAGGTGCGGAAGCCGGATGCGACATCTGCAAGGAGCTCCAGACGCTCGACCACTACCTCATCAAGAGAAGTCAGTGGATTATCGGCGGTGACGGTGCTTCCTACGACATCGGTTACGGCGGTCTCGACCACGTGATTGCCAGTGGTGAGGATGTCAACCTCCTCGTACTCGACACCGAGGTGTACTCCAACACCGGCGGTCAGTCGTCCAAGGCTACGCCTCTGGGCGCCATCGCACAGTTTGCCGCCCGCGGCAAGCGCGTACGCAAGAAGGACTTGGGTATGATTGCCACCACTTACGGTTATGTGTATGTGGCTCAGGTGGCCATGGGTGCCGACAACGCACAGTGTCTGAAAGCCATTCGCGAGGCCGAGGCTTATCCCGGACCGTCACTCGTGATCGCTTATGCTCCGTGTATCAACCACGGTCTGAAGATCAAGGGCGGCATGGGTCGCTCGCAGGCTGAGGAGGCCCGTGCCGTGGCTTGCGGTTACTGGCACCTCTGGCGCTTCAACCCGCAACTCATCGAAGAGGGCAAGAATCCGTTCTCGCTCGACTCGAAAGAACCGGATTGGAGTCTCTTCGAGGACTACCTGATGCACGAGGTCCGTTTCATGTCCGTCAAGAAGGCTTATCCTGACGAGGCTGACGAACTCTTTGCCCAGACCAAGAAAATGGCTCAGATTCGCTATCAGAGTTATGTGCGCCAGACCAAACTCGATTGGAGTGAGGAGAAAGAAGCAGAGTAACATCTGATGATTCAATCAAGAGGGCGTGTCATAACTGACACGCCCTCTTTTTATACCCCTAGAGCCATCCCGCAGCAATCAATAGTCATTTGATCCGCAATCAATAGTTGTTTGCAGTGCAGTCAATAGTTGTTTGGTCGGCAAGTAATAGTCCGTTGCGGACCGAATAATAGTCAACTGCAGACCAAATAACCCATCCTTCCTCGTTTCATATGAAATGACGTTCTCATTCTATATGAAACAGCATCCTCATTCCATATGAAATGACATCCTCGTTTCATATGAAATGACAGTCTCATTCTATATGAAATGACGGCCCCGTTTCATGGGTCTTAGGGTACCGGGACAGGCGACCCCTTTGGGGTCGAGATGTGTGGGGAGACGCCTTTCCGGGGGTTCAGCTGCTATGCAGCTTCACCGCCCGGTTAATGGCCCCTCGCTACGCTCAGAGCAGTG
>Ga0065708_1000007_pt1 | contig 125227 bp, 84 predicted proteins | sample Hoacrofraction12_2_FD_59095 | JGI IMG/M metagenome (GOLD analysis project Ga0065708, IMG submission 59095) | Hoatzin crop microbial communities from Cojedes, Venezuela, sample from fiber fraction 12 v1 | ecosystem: Host-associated > Birds > Digestive system > Esophagus > Crop | place... | reverse complement strand
AAATAGGTGTTCATCATGGCATAGCCCACATACTGGCTATTGTCGCCCCAGCTGTAGTAGGCTGTGGTGCCATCGTCGGTATAGCGGGCCACCCATTTGAGCGTGGTGGAGCTGCTGATGGCGAAGATGCCGGAAGCGTCTTCCAGTTCGGAGTCTTCGATGCTGGTGTTGAGCGGCAACACGAGGCCCTGCAGAGCCGTCTGTGCTTTCACCAGCGTGCGCACATTGTCGTCGGTGATGTCAGCATTCAGGAGGTTGATGGTCGTCCAAGCGCTGTTCACGGCGCTCACCTCCGTATCCATGGCGCCGGAGAGCTTGATGGATGTGATGCTGCTCAGGGAATGGTCGGTGATGGCGTCGGTCAGACCGCCCTCGGCGAGCACATAGACTTCGGGAGTGGAGGTGCTGAAGTAGATGTACTTCACTTGCGAGCACGTCTTGGCTGCGGCGAGCGCTTCGTCGGAGAGCGTGCCCTCGGTGATGACGATGCCCGTCACGTTGTCGGCACCTTCTGCAGCAATCTTGGCCACCAGCTCGTCGGCGGTGCACTCGATGGATCCTGCGGCGGCCTTGACTTTTACCGTGGCACCTTGCGTCGTGGTGTTCTGTACAGTGCTGTACTGATCTGAGGTAACGTAAATCGTCGTAACGTTGCTATTACAAGCCCCAACAAGGTGTGTGAGAATGTAAGTGTCATTCCCCACTTCCACCCCTGTGATATCCACAGTCGTTCCTGCTACGGGAGAAAGGTTTGTGCTTGAAGGATTCTGCTCTTCCCAAGATAGTTCAACGCCGGCCGCCGTCACGAAGACGTACGACGTTACGCTTGCGAAGGCGGTCTTGTAATCATCCGTGCCAAGATTTTCGATGAAAGTTTTCACATCACCGCTCTTGGCAATCGTGATTGTCGCCGTCGTTTTGTCGATCTCATAGGTGGAGCCCGATGAGCCGAACGAAACGGCCTCTGCCTGCATCGTTATCGCGACACAGCATAGTAACAAAAAAGTAAGAAGCTTTTTCATTCTTGAATTAATTTTACTAATAAAACGGTTATATCTAGAATTATTTCTATTCTTGCAGGGCTCCTTGTGCGGCGTTGGTCTCCGCTTGGAGTGGTTTGCGTGGCGGCGACGGTGACCCGCCATGATTGTCGGCAGCGCCGATAGGTAAAGGGTTTGCGGCGCGGCAGGGGGCTTTTTGACGCCCTTTTGCGAACTGCCTTGCGACACTTTTCGGCTGCAAAGGTAAGCATTATTTTTTATTTGCAGCAAAAAAGGGGAAGTTTTTTTTAGGCTTCGCCTCAACGCGGGGCGCCGATTGGGGGGTTGGGCGGCGGGCTGAGCAGGGGGGCGGGGCGCCGGGGCGGCGCCATGGGGCGACAGGGAGCGACGGCGTGCCCCGCCTGCGACGACTCCTTATATATATAATAGATGTATGGGGCGGCAGGGGGCGGGGCTTGGGAGGACTATTCGAGATAGGTGTATCCGTAGAGGCCGGAGCGATAGTTGCTGAGAAACTCTTTGCCTTCTTCGAGACTGATTTTGCCGAGTTTGACGCTTTTGGTGACCCAGGTTTCGAGTTGTCTGACGAGCTTTTTGGGGTTATACTGCACGTAGTCGAGCACATCTTCAACGGTTTCTCCGTCGAGGATGCGGTCGATGTGGTAGGTGCCGTCTTTCACGGAGATGTGCACGGCGTTGGTGTCGCCGAAGAGGTTGTGCATGTCGCCGAGGATTTCCTGATAGGCGCCCACGAGGAATGCTCCGAGATAGTAGCGGTCGCCCTTTTTGAGGGGATGCACGGGGAGCACGTGCGAGATGTGTCGGTTGGTGACGAAGTTGGCTATTTTGCCGTCGCTATCGCAGGTGATGTCTTGCAGTGTGGCGTTGCGGGTGGGCCGCTCGTTGAGGCGCTGNAGGGGTATGATGGGGAAGAGCTGGTCGATGGCCCACGAGTCGGGGAGGCTCTGGAAGAGGGAGAAGTTGCAGAAGTATTTGTCGGCGAGCAGNTTGTCGAGGGCTTTGAGCTCTTCGGGGGTGTGNTTGAGCGTTTTGGCGAGCGAGTTGATTTCGCGGCACACGCTCCAGAACATGCGCTCTATCTCGGCGCGGGTTTGGAGGTCCACCATGCCGTGCGAAAACAGGTCGAGCGCTTCTTCGCGTATCTGCTCGGCGTCGTGCCAGTCTTCGAGCATGGTGCGGGGGTTGAGGTTGTCCCATATCTCGTAGAGGTCTTTCACGAGCTGGTGGGCGGAGGCGGAGGGCTCAAAGCTTTCGGGCATCTCGGGGAGCGAGGCTGTTTCGAGCACGTCGATGACGAGCACGGAGTGGTGGGCGGCGAGCGAGCGGCCGCTCTCGGTGATGAGGTTGGGATGGGGCAGATGGTTGCGGTCGGCTGCTTCCACGAANGTGTAGGTGCAGTCGTTGACGTATTCCTGGATGGAGTAGTTGACGGAGCTTTCGCTCGAGGGCGAGCGTGTGCCGTCGTAGTCCACGCCGAGGCCGCCGCCGCAGTCCACGAAGTCCACATTGTAGCCCATTTTGTGGAGCTGGATGTAGAATTGCGAGGCCTCGCGCAGGGCCGTCTGTATGCGTCTTATCTTGGTGATCTGCGACCCTATGTGGAAGTGGATGAGGCGCAGGCTGTCGTGGAGCCCNTATTTTTCGAGGATGGAGAGCGCTTCGAGGAGTTCAGAGCTGGTGAGGCCGAATTTGGAGGCGTCGCCGCCGCTCTCTTCCCACTTGCCCGAGCCGCTGGATGCCAGCTTGATGCGGATGCCGATGTTGGGGCTCACGTTGAGCTTTTTGGCTGCNCGGGCGATGATGTCTATCTCGTTGAGNTTCTCCACCACGATGAAGATGCGCTTGCCCATCTTCTGCGCTAAGAGGGCGAGCTCGATGTAGCTCTGGTCTTTGTAGCCGTTGCAGATGATGAGCGAGTCGCTCTGGCATTGCAAGGCTATCACGGCGTGGAGCTCGGGCTTGGAGCCGGCTTCGAGGCCGATGTTGAACTTGCGTCCGTGCGACACGATTTCTTCGACCACGGGCTGCATCTGGTTCACCTTGATGGGATAGATAATGAAGTTTTCAGCCTTGTAGCCATATTCGTCGGCGGCCTTCTTGAAGCACGAGGCNGTCTTCTCTATGCGGTTGTCGAGGATGTCGGGAAAGCGCAGCAGCACGGGGGCCTCCACGTCGCGGAGTGCCAGTTCGTTCATCACTTCGCGCAGGNCGATCTGCACGTNGTCTTTGCAGGGCGACACGTAAACATTGCCCTGCTCNTTGATGCCGAAATAGGAGGTGCCCCAGCCGCCGATGTTGTAGAGCTCGCGGGCGTCGTCGATGGTCCACTTTTTCATGGGAGAATGTTGAGTAATGCTTTGAGTTGTGAAACGCCGATGTTGATTTTTTCGTGGTTGTCGAGCAGGTTGATGTCGAGCGTGTGCCGGGCTTTGCCGTAGAAGGGCTCGCGGGCGGCGAGCTGCTCGGTGATAAACTGATGGAGCTCGTGGGGCGATTTGCCCTTGATGAGGGGCCGCTCGGTGCGCCCCATTTTCAGGTGTTCGCAGAGCACTGCTGGCGAGGCTTTCAGATAGACGGTGTCGCCCTGTGCGTTGAGATAGTCCATGTTGTCGAAGAAGCATGGCGTGCCGCCGCCGCAACTGATGACAACGTTTTCAAACTCGGCCACCTCGTGGAGCATGTTGTGCTCAATGCGGCGGAAGCCTTCTTCGCCCTGCTCGGCAAAGATGTCTGCCACGCGCTTGCGCATGCGGCTCTCTATATACCAGTCGAGATCGTAGAAGGGCAGGCCCACCTCGCGTGCCAGGGCTCGGCCCAGCGTGGTTTTTCCGGAGCCCATATAGCCCAGCAGAATGATGCGCTTCACTTCTTGGCCTTGTTAAGGATGTCTTTGCAGTCGGCGAAGGTCAGCGTGTCGATCTTGTCGCGCAGCTCTTTGGGCAGGGTGCGATTCTTGCCCTTGTAGGCGATGTAGGGGCCAAAGCGCCCCTTGCGCACCTCCATGTCGGGGTCTTCGGCAAAGGTTTTGAGCACGCTCTGCTCTGTTTGTTGCTGCTTTTGCTTCACCACGGCCAAGGCTTCGTCGAGGGTGATGGTCATGGGGTCGGCGTCTTTGGGCAGCGATGTAAANTTGCCTTGATAGCGCACATAGGGNCCAAAGCGGCCGGCGCCTATCACCACCTCGCTGCCCTCGTGCTCGCCGAGGGTGCGCGGCAGCTTGAACAGCTCGAGCGCCTCTTCCAGCGTGATGGTGTTGATGCTCTGCCCTTTGCCCAGCTTGGCAAAGCGGGGCTTCTCGTCTTCCTCGGGCAGGCCTATCTGTATCATGGGCCCAAAGCGGCCTATCTTGGCCATCACGGGCTTGCCGCTCTTGGGATCGATGCCCAGCTCGCGCTCGCCGGCCTTGTGGCCTTCGCGGGTGTTCATGGCCTTCTCCACGGTGGGCTCCAGGCCGCTGTCGAAGTCTTTGAGCATCTGGAGCCAGTTTTCCTTGCCGGCGGCTATTTCGTCGAACTCTTGTTCCACCTTGGCGGTGAAGTTGTAGTCCATGATGGTGGGGAAGTTGTCCATCAGAAAATCGTTGACCACCACGCCCACGTCGGTGGGCAGGAGCTTGCCCTTGTCCGAGCCGGCCATTTCTGTGCGCGTCTGCTGTGTGAGCTTGTCGCCCTTCAGGGTGTCCACGGTGAAGGTGCGCTCCGTGCCGCTGCGGTCGCCTTTCTGCACATATTCGCGGTCTTGGATGGTGGAAATGGTGGGCGCATAGGTGGACGGGCGACCTATGCCGAGCTCCTCGAGCTTGTGCACGAGCGAAGCCTCGGTGTAGCGGGCCGGCGCCTGGGTGAAGCGCTCGGTGGCCACTATCTCGCTGCGCTGCAGGGCGTCGCCCACGCTCATGGCGGGCAGCACGTTGGAAAAGCCGTCGGCAGCGCCTGCATCGTCGTCGTCGAACGACTCGCGATACACCTTCAAGAAACCGTCAAACTTCACCACTTCGCCATCGGCCACAAAGTGCTCCTTGCAGCCCGACACCGAAATCACGGCCGTGGTCTTCTCTATTTGCGCCTCGGCCATCTGGCAGGCGGCGGTGCGTTTCCATATCAGTTCGTAGAGTTTCTTCTCTTGCGGCGTGCCCTCTATCTTGACGTTGCTCATGTAGGTGGGGCGAATGGCCTCGTGAGCCTCTTGTGCGCCCTTCGACGATGTGCGGAAACGGCGCGGCTTGCTGTATGCTGCGCCCCACAGCCGCGTGATTTCTTCCTTGGCCGTGTTGATGCACAGCGACGAGAGATTCACGGAATCGGTACGCATATAGGTGATGAGTCCGCTCTCGTAGAGCCGTTGCGCCAGAGCCATCGTGCGGCTCACGGCGAGGCCCAGTTTGCGGGCNGCCTCCTGTTGCAGCGTGGAGGTGGTGAACGGCGGCGCCGGACTGCGCTTCACGGGTTTCTGCTGCACGTCTTCCACGCGGAACGTGGCCGTGCGGCATTTCTCCAGGAAAGCCTCCACCTCGGCGTGGGTCTTGAAACGCTTGTTGAGCTCGGCCCTCACCTCGCTCTGCTGCCCGTTGGCCTGCTGTAGCTCAAACACGGCATTCACGCGATAGAACGCTTCGCTCGCAAAGCCCTGGATTTCGCGCTCGCGATCCACAATGAGCCTCACCGCCACGCTCTGCACGCGACCGGCCGAGAGCGACGGGCGCACGCGCCGCCACAGCACAGGCGACACCTTGAAGCCCACCAATCGGTCGAGCACGCGGCGGGCCTGCTGCGCATTCACCAGATTCATGTTCAGATGGCGCGGCTTTTCGATGGCCTCCAGTATGGCCGGCTTCGTGATTTCGTGAAAGACAATGCGATTGGTGGTTGCCTCATCCANACCCAGCACCTCGCACAGATGCCACGAAATGGCCTCACCCTCGCGGTCTTCATCCGATGCCAGCCACACCGTGTCCACCTTCTTTGCGCTGGCCTTGAGCTCGCCCACGAGCTTGCGTTTCGCCGCCGGCACTTCATAAACCGGCAGGAGCGTGTCGGCGTCGAGCCCCATATTCTTCTTCTTCAGGTCGCGGATGTGCCCATAAGAAGACATCACCTTGAAGTCNGCGCCCAAGAATTTCTCAATCGTCTTTGCCTTGGCGGGGCTCTCCACAATCACCAAATTGTGCTGCATTGTTACAAATATTTAATTTTCGGGCTGCAAATGTAGGACAAAAAAACGGCATACATATTATTGTATAGGCCGTTTTTCAATTTTTTAACCGTAGCGCCCCCCTCCTCCCCCGCCGGCGCGCGCGAGGCCCATGCTTGGCACCCGTGGCACGGCTCTCCGCNGCCCGTGGACTCGCCATCTGGCGGTTTCGCATTGTCAAACCAATGGTTTCGCGTTCGCCCGCCATTGGTCTTCGAAACGCAAACCAATGGTCTTGGATAATTAAGTTAATAAAGTAATTANATTAAGTTATTAAGGTAATATAATTAAGTTAATAACTTAATTGTCGCAAACCAATGGATAGCTCACGCGAGACTAATGAATAGCCGATGCAAAACCATTGGTTTACCGATGCAAAACCATTGGTTTGCAAAAACGAAAACGGCGGAAGTGGGAGNCGAGGGCATTGACGGGCCGGCGCAAAGGCGCTGACATGACCATGCNAAAACGAGAATATGGCAACGCGAAGGCGAGAATATGGCGATGCGAAGGCGTTGCCCTTGAGAGTGGTGCGTGGGAACTGTGCGNCGGACGGGCNGCGCGGAGAGCTATGGCGGCGGGCGCGGGGGNTATGTGTTTTGGGCGTTTTCCGCGATGAAGCGCTCCACGGCTCGNCGCACGCTGTGGAGGCCGAAGAGGGCGGGGTCGAGGCTGTGGATGGGAATCCACATCACTTCGGCGGCGTCGTCGCAGGCGGTGAGGGCGGTGTAGTCGGCAACGGTGCAGCGGAAAAACAAGTCCATGGTGGGCACCACGAAGCCGCTGTATTCGTAGCGGTTGGGGAGGGAGAAGAGGGGCTGCACGGCCGCGGGGGTGAGCCGCGTCTCTTCCATCATTTCGCGGCGAATGCTTTGCTCGGCGGTTTCCCCCAGATCGCAGAAGCCTCCGGGCAGGTCGAGCGTGCCGCGGGCGGGCTCTTCGGCGCGGCGCACCACGAGGAGTTCGTCGCGAGNGTTCACGATGAAGGCGGCCACGGCGGCCGAGGGGTTGAGGAAGTATTCGAAGCCGCAGTCGGCGCAGCGCTTGCTTTTCTCGGTGGCGGCGGTGAAACGGGCGGAGCCGCACCGCGGACAGTAGCGGAAGAGGTGGAGGGNATGCACGGGGAGCGTGTTGAAGGTGGAACGATNAGCCAGCCGTCGGCNGACCTCGGGGCGGCGAGCGGGGAGCAGAGCGTGGGGGCGCTGGCGGCGCCTCNGCCCTCTGCTCCCTATGCCCAGCTGCCGATGGTTGAAGCCGTCGGACAAGGNGTTTACCAATTGTCTGTCCGGAAGGGGAAGAGGGGGAGCCCTGCGGCGTTTTTCAGGTTTCCGATTTGGAAGTTNCGGAAACAGTAGCGCACGGCCACGGGATGCGGCACTTCGGGGGAGGTGAGGCGCACGGTTTCGTCCCAATATCCGCCGCCGGGCTGCCAGAAGTGTTCGGCTTTGGCGGGATGGAACACGCGGTCGTCGCCGGCGAGNTCGAAGCCNTGGATGTCGGTGAACCGGCTGATGGCGCCGAGATCGTTGTTGAAATGGATGTCCACNANGTTGCCCGTGATCTTCATGTCTTTGAATGTCATGCCGTCGCAGCCGAGGGATGCCATGCCGTAGGTCTTGTTGAGGGCGAGGTAGGCCAGTCGGCGGCCCACCTGCCGTTTCTGGCAGGGGTGTATCTGGGTGGGCTCATAGGGGTACACCAAGTCGTTGGTGCTCACGAGCGCGCTGTTGGGTATGATTTGCGCGGCCCTGAACTGNTGTTCCCTCAGGAGGGCACCGCTGGTTTTCGTGTCATCGTCGTCGTAGCGATAGGGCGCTATTTCGACGAAGTAGAATGGGATGTCGCCCTCGCCGAATTGCTCGCGCCACTGCTCCACAAGCAGCTTCAAGCGCTCGGAATACTGGTTGCCGGGGTTGCCCACATTGGAGCATCCTTGATAGAAGAGTATTCCTTTGACGGTGTAGTTTAATATGGGATTGAAGGTGCCGTTGCCCCAAACGAGCTGGCGATGGTAGTCCCATTCGTGGCCGTTGACAATGCCCATGGTGTCGAGGGGCTCGGAGGTGTATTTCTTCAGGTTGTCGCGGGTGAGCCAGCTTTCCACGCGGCTGCCGCCCTTGTTGGCCATGATGAGCCCCACGGGCACGCCGAGGGCGCGATTGACGGCCTGGGCGAAGAAGTAGCCGGTGGCCGAGGCGTCGCCCACAGTTTGTGGGGAGACGGCTTTCCACTCGGTGGGCTCCGAGTTCCATTGCGGCTCCATGCGCATCACGGAGGGGATTTTCACGTAGTGGATGTTGGCGTATTGCGAGGCGTTGACCACTTCATCGTTGTATCCCTCCACGGGGCAGTTGCCAAAGCCCTTCACGGGCATTTCCATGTTGGACTGTCCGGCGCACACCCACACTTCNCCGGCCAGGATGTTGCGGAGCGTGGTTTTGTCGCCGTCGTCGAAGGTGATGGAGAGCGGCGTGTTGTCGGCCTTGGGGGTCTTCACTTTCACGATGAAATCGCCGTTTTTGGAGACTTTGGCGCGATAGACGGCGTCGCTCCACGACACGGTCACCGCCACTTCCTTGGCCGTGGAGCGCCCCCAGAGGCGTGCCTCGGTGTCTTGCTGCAGAATCATGTTGTCGCCCATCACGTAGGGCAGCGTCACTTTGGCCTGCACGGCGTGGACTGTCCACGCACAAGCCGCAAGAAGAAGAATCTTTTTCATGTGTCGGTTATTTGGTTATTAGTTGTTGGTCGGGCTGCTTGCCGCCACAACGGCGATGGCTGGGCGGCGGCGCTACACCCGCGGGGCGGCACACNTGGCTGCGGCGGGCGCTAACGTAAACATTATGCAAAAGTAGTCATTTTTCCTAAACGNCGNGCATGAAATCCGCATAAATTGTGTAAGTTTGCAATCAAATTCTTGAATCATGAAACACCTACTGCTGATTTTTGCCTTCGTGGCAACCACCCTGACGACCCAAGCGGCCGACCCCTTTGAAGTGAATGTGTGGCAGGGCAAGCCGCGCGTGAAGAGCGCCGATGCCAACGACACGGCCAAGATCTATGTCTATCTGCCAGACAAGGCCATCGCCACCGGCCGCGCCGTGGTGATATGCCCTGGNGGAGGCTATGAGCATCTGGCCATGGACCACGAGGGGAAGCAGATTGCCGAATGGCTCAACCAGCTGGGCATTGCCGGCATTGTGCTGAAATATCGCATGCCCCACGGCAAGCTCGAAGTGCCCATCTCCGACGCCGAGGAGGCCATGCGGCTGGTGCGCGCCAACGCCTCGCNCTGGCGCATCAAGGCCAACGACGTGGGCATCATGGGCTCGTCGGCAGGCGGGCATCTTGCCTCCACCATCGCCACTCACGCCACCAAGGCGGCCAAACCCGATTTTCAAATACTTTTCTACCCCGTGATCACCATGGCGCCCGACATCACCCACCGCGGGTCGCACGACAATCTGCTGGGCAAGAATGCGCGGGCAAAGCACGAGAAGGAGTATTCCAACGATCTGCAGGTGAGCCGTCTCACGCCAAGGGCATGGATAGCCTTGAGCGACGACGACCAAGTGGTGTTGCCGGCCAACGGTGTGAGCTACTATCAGGCCTGCTACAAGCACGATGTGCCGGCCTCGCTCCACGTTTATCCCTCGGGCGGGCACGGCTGGGGCATGCGCAGCTCGTTTCGCTATCACATCGAAATGCTGCTCGAACTGAAGGCTTGGCTCCAGAGCTTCTGACGAAGCACGGNGCACCAACAACGAGCGGGCGAAGACCATCACACGCATGGTCTTCGCCCGCTCGTNCGTTGATTGAGCTATGGNCTACTCCGCCGTCCCTGCCGGCGCAACGCCCGCGGCGGGGGCATAGGTGAGGCGGATGTGGCGATAGAGCAAGAAGATGCAGGGCACCAGAAACAAGCAGGCGCAGANCCACGCCACGGGGTCGCCCCAGCAAACGCCGAGCCACCCCAGCGCCGGAACGAGAAANAGGCTGACGGCGCCGCGCGCCACCATCTCCATGACGCCTGAAAGCATGGACAGATTGCTGTAGCCGAGGCCCTGGATGCTGTAGCGGAGAATGACGAGCGTGCCGAGCAGCAGGAAGAAATAGCTGTTGAGGTGCATGTAGAGCGTGCTGTGGTCCACTATCTGTTGCTCGGAAGACGAGACGAAAAGGAGTGTGAGATCGTCGGCAAAGAAATGGAGCACCACCACCGAAAAGACGAGATAGACGAGCATGATGCGGAAGGCGGCACGGAGGCCGAGGGCAATGCGCGCTATGCGGCCGGCGCCCAGATTTTGCCCGCAATAGGTGGCCATGGCGACGCCGAGGTTTTCAAACACGCACGTGAAGANATACTTGATGCGCAGACTGGCCGTGAAGGCGGCAACGCACACCGTGCCAAGCGCGTTGTTGGCCGTCTGAAGCATGATGCTGCCGATGGCCGTGATGGAGAACTGGAGCCCCATGGGCACGCCCTGCCAAAGCAATATGCGCGAGAGCGAGGCATCGTAGCGGCGCTCGTTGCGACGCGGCAGCAGCAGTTGCATGNGCCGCCGGATGTAGATGAAGCAGCCNAGNGCGGAGAGCGCTTGCGAGATCATCGTGGCCAGCGCCGAGCCTTCCACGCCCAGACCCACGGCCACAATGAGGAGGAAGGCCAGCAGGGCATTGCACAAGCTGGCGAAGATGAGGATGTAGAAGGGCGTGCGACTGTTGCCGAGGGCGCGAATGATGCTGCCCAGCAGATTGTAGGCTATGGTGAACGGAATGCTGAGAAACTGNATGAGCAGAAACGTCCAGGCATCGTGGAAGATGTCGGCCGGTGTGCTCACCATGCGCAGGATGCGGGTGCAGAGGAGCGAACAGCCCACGGTGAGCACCACGATGATGACGGATGAAAGGAGAAANGCGTTCCACACGTAGCGCCGCATGCGCACCTCGTCTTTGGCCCCGAAGGCCTGCGCCACGGGAATGGCGAAGCCGGCGCACGCACCGTTGCAGAATCCCATCACGAGAAACATGATGCTGCTGGAGGCGCCCACGGCGGCGAGCTCGTTGACACCAAGGAAGCGGCCCACGATGGCGGCGTCGGTGATGAGATAAACCTGCTGGAGGATGTAGCCCAGGATGAGGGGCAAGGCAAAGGAAAGGATGTGTCGGGTGGGCGAACCCGACGTCATGTCGTTGATGGGAGCCACGGTGGTGAAGAGGTGAAATGCGGGAGACAATGTGAGGGGTCAAGAGATGAGAGTTGAGAGAGCCGCGCCCACGTCTTGCGCAGCGGCTCTCCCAACTCTCTCCATGCGGCATCGGGCGTGGAGACTATCCCTTGCCGATGATGCCGAGCTTGGTGGATTCGAGGAAGGCAACGATGTTGCGTATCTCCTGTCCGTCGGGCACCTGCTCCTTCACTTGCAGGATGGCATCGAAGAGCGATGTGTTGCCATGGAACACCAGGCGGTAGGCGTTGGCAATGTGCTTCTGAATTTTCTGATCCACATCGTGGTCGGTGAGCACCTGCGCATTGAGACCACCGTAGCGCACGGGATTGTCGTTGGCCACGATGTAGGGCGGCACGTCTTTGCTGACACGGCTACCGCTGCTCACCATGGCGGCGATGCCGATGCGCACCTGCGGGTTGACGATGACATTGGACGAGAGGATGACGCCGTGCCCAAACTCGGTGTCGCCGGCGATTTTCGTGCCATAGCCGAAGACGCACGCGTCTTCCACCTTGGCGTCGTGGCTGATGTGGACGCCCTCCATGATGAAGCATCGGTTGCCGATGCGCGTCTCGCCGGAGGGAAGGGTGGCGCGATTGACCACCACGTTCTCGCGAATGATGTTGTTGTCGCCGATGACGAGGCGCGTGTCGTCGCCCTTGTAGTTGAAGTCTTGCGGTATGGCGCCCAGCACGGTGCCCTGGTGAACGCGGTTGTTGCGGCCGAGCGTGGTGCCCTTCATGATGCTCACGAAGGGATAGATCACGCAGTCGTCGCCTATCACCACGTCGTCTTCGATATAGGCAAACGGGAAGATGGTGACGTTGTTCCCGATGATGGCCTTGCTGCTGATAACAGCTTTGTCGCTTATCATGACTGAGTTTTTAAACTTTAAACGTTTGACATTAAAACTTGCGGCTGCGGCCCTAGGCTTCGATGCCCAAGGCNCACGGGGCTTATTTCCCGCCGCCTCCGAGGGCCTGATAGAGGCTCACCACGGCCTGCATCTTGTAGAGATCGTCGGTGGCCTTGGAGATTTCGGCATTGAGCAGCGAGCTCTGGGCGGAGATCACCTCCAGATAGGTGCTCGTGCTGCTGGAGACGAGGGCTTTGGTGTGCTCCACGTTCTTCTTGAGCACCTCCACCTGATGAGCCTCCAGCTTGCTCTTGGCGTCGTAAGCGTTGTACTTCACCAAGGCGTTGGACACCTCGCTGCCGGCCGTGTAGATGGCGTTTTGCCAATTGTTGTAGGCCTGCTCGTATTGGTTTTGCGTGGCAATGAGGTTGGCGGTGAGCTGTCCGTTCATGAAAATGGGCTGGACGAGCGAACCCACGGCCGAGGCCAATATCTTGCCCGGATTGACGATGGCCGAGCCGGCGCTGTTGGTGAACGAGCCGGTGCCTGTGATGGTGATGGAGGGATAGAACTTGCTGCGGGCTGCGTTGACATCGTAGAAGCACGAGGCCAGCATCATCTCGCGATAGTGAACGTCGGCACGATTGGCCAGCAGCTGGAGGCCCACGCCGGCGGCAAACTTCGAAGGCAGGCTCTGGGCGTCGAAGGTGGAGCGCTCGATGTGCTGTGCCGGCTGACCGATGAGNAGGCAGAGCGAGTTTTCGGTTTCACGAATCTGGCGCTTCATGTCTTCCATCTGTGCCAGCACGCTGTAGTAGCTCGACTCGGCGCTCTGCACGCTGGTGGAACGATAGCGCCCCAGTTGCATCTGCAGCTTCATCATGTCCCACGTGTCTTTGGTGAGCTCCGACATGTCGGTGAGTATCTGCATCTCTTTGTCGAGCATGAGGAGCGTGTAGTAGAGATTGGCGATGTTGCACACCACTTGTGTGGTGACCACCGTCTGATAGTCCTTGGTGGCCAGGAGCGTCATCTGTGCCGAGCGCTTCTGATTGAGCAGATTGCCAAAGAGATCCACGCTCCACGAGGCGCTGAGGGGCAGGGCATAGGTTTGCGATGCCTTGCTGAAATCCCACGACGCCACGGTGCCCGACGGGCTGAAGGTGAACGTGGGAACAAAGGCCAGCTTGGCGGCCTTGAGCTGCGCCTCCACCGTCTTCACATTGAGCGCGGCGTTGAGCAGGTCGGCATTCTGACTGAGTCCTTGCTCTATGAGCCGCTGCAAGAGCGGATCGGTGAACACTTCGCGCCACGGCAGATGGCCAAACGAGGTGGTGTCGTTGGCCAGCAGTGTGTCGGCATCCACGACGGCATCGCGTATCAGTCCGCGGGTGTTCACCTCGGGGCGCTCATATTTGTTGTAGAGTCCGCAGCTGCTCACGAGGGCTGCTGCCGACATCATGAGGAATATATGACGTAGTTTCATATCTTGTCTTTTCTGTTCTTGAACGATTGGATTAGTGGGGCGCGTTGTCTTTGTTGATGAGCTCGAGCGGGCGGCTGTATTGCAACAGCTCGGTATCCACCTGGGCATCGTCGTCGTCAAACTTGATGGGCTTCATCTTCTCTTGCAGCCATTGGAACACCACAAAGAGGGCGGGCACCACAAATATCTGGCAGATCATACCGATGAGCATGCCGCCCACGGCTGCTGCGCCGAGCGTTTGGTTGCCGTTGGCGCCCACGCCGCTGGCAAACATCATGGGCAACAAACCGATGATCATGGCCAACGAGGTCATCAAGATGGGTCGCAAACGAGCGGCGGCGCCCAACACGGCCGACCACGATATGGCCATACCCGTCTGGCGGCGCTCCAGAGCGAATTGCACGATGAGGATGGCGTTCTTGGCCAACAAGCCGATGAGCATGATGAGCGAGATCTGCATGTAGATGTCGTTGCTGTGCCCGAAGATGTTGGTGAAGAGGAACGCTCCCGCCAGTCCGAAGGGAATGGAGAGAATCACGGAGAGCGGCAACAGATAGGACTCGTATTGCGCCGAGAGGATGAGGTAAACAAACACGATGCAGAGCACAAATATGAGGCCCGTCATGTTGCTCGAGCGTTGCTCTTCTCGCGTCAGACCCATGTATTCGTAGCCATATCCCTGCGGCAGCACATCGGCGGCAATTTCGTCGATGGCCTTCAGCACCTCGCCCGACGAATAGCCGTCGGCCGGATTGATGTTACACGTGATGGAGGTGAACAGGTTCATACGGTTGATGTTTGACGGGCCATACACACGATTGAGCGTGCAGAACTCTTGGACGGGCACCATGCCCGAACCCGTGCGCACGTAGATCTTGCTCAGTCCGTCGGGGCGCATGCGGCTCTCCACGTCGCCCTGCACCATCACACGATAGAGCTTGCCGTAGGCGTTGAAGTTGGAGGCATAGAGGCCGCCGTAGTATCCTTGCAGCGTGGACAGCACCGTTTTGGGGCTGATGCCGGCCTGCTTGCACTTGGCCACGTCCACATCCACCATGTATTGCGGGTAGTTGGGGTTGTAGGAGGTCATGGCCATCTGCACCTCGGGCCGTTTGTTGAGCTCGGCCAGCATCTGCTTGGTCACCTCATAAAACTTGTTGAGGTCGCCGCCGGTCTGGTCTTGCATCACCATNTGTATGGAGTTNGTGGCCGAATAGCCCTGCACCATAGGCGGCGCGAAGGCCAAAATCTGAGCGTCTTTGATGGAGGCGGTCTGCTTGTAGATCATGCCCAGCACCGATGTGTTGGCGCGCGGATTGACAAAGAATCGCATAATGCCGTCGCCCTGCCACAGACCGGAGATTTTATACCATAGGCCTCCCATGCGCTCCTCGAAGGGCTTCAGCTTGATGATGAACGTGGCTTGATCGGAGCCTTGGCCCGAAATGAAGTTGTAGCCCTGAATCTGCTCGCGGCTCTGCACGGCGGGATTGTTGGCCAGCATGGAGTCCACCTGGTCGATCACCTGCTGCGTGCGATAGACACTGGTGCCCGGCGGCATCGAAATGGTGCAGAAGATGGAACCCGTGTCCTCGTCGGGCACCAAGCCGGTCTTGGTGGTGGTCATGCCCAGCACGAGCATCACGATGCCCACCACCACGGCGATGCCCACGATGAGCTTGTGGTTGACGGCATGCTCCACGCCTTTCTTGTATTTGTTGAGCAGCTTGTCGTATTGCACATTGAAGGCATCGAAGAAGCGATCCACGCGGCTCTTCTTTTTCTCCTCGTCGTCGGCGTGGGGCTTCAAGAAGATGGCGCAAAGGGCCGGCGACAGCGTGAGGGCGTTCAGGGCGGAGATGAAGATGGACACGGCCATCGTGATACCAAATTCGCGATAGAACGTTCCCGACATGCCACCAATGAACGACACGGGGATGAACACCGATGCCATCACGAGCGTGATGGAGATGATGGCGCCCGAAATCTCGTTCATGGCATCGATAGACGCCGTTAGCGCACTCTTGTAGCCCTGGTCGAGCTTGGCGTGCACGGCCTCCACCACCACAATGGCATCGTCCACCACAATGGCGATGGCCAGCAACAAGGCCGACAACACCAGCAGGTTGATGGAGAAGCCAAAGAGATTNAGGAAGAAGAACGTGCCGATGAGCGACACCGGAACGGCAATCAGCGGGATGAGCGTGGAGCGCATGTCTTGCAAGAACACATACACCACGATGAACACCAGGATGAGCGTGATGACGAGCGTCATGATCACCTCTTGGATAGAAGCGTAGAGAAACTCGGTCACGTCATACGTGATCTTGATGTCGCAGCCCGGCGGCAGGGCCTTGCGCTGGTTTTCGAGCTCGGCCTTCACGTCTTTTGCAATCTGGTTGGCGTTGGAGCCGGCCACCTGCTGCACCATGGCCATCGACGACGGGCAGTTGTTGTTTCTCATGGCCACGCTGTAGGTGAGTCCGCCCAGCTCTATCTTGGCCACGTCTTTCAGGCGGAGCATCTGTCCGTCGGTGCCGGTGGAGATGATGATGTCGCCATATTCTTCGGCAGTCTTCAGGCGGCCTTTGTAGCGCATCACATACTCATAAGACATGTTGCTCTGCTCGCCAAACGAACCCGGGGCGGCCTCGATGTTCTGCTCGGCCAGCACGCCNNTGATGTCCGACGGNATCAGGCCGTATTGTTTCATCTTGTCGGGCTGCAACCAGATGCGCATCGAATAGGTCTTTGTGCCCGGGCTTTGCACATCGCCCACGCCATTGATACGCTTCAAGGCGGGCACAATGTTGATGTTGGAATAGTTGGTGAGGAACTCGTCGTCATAGCGCTTGTCGGGCGATGTGAGCGAGAACATGATCACCTGCGACGTTTGGCGCTTGATCACGGTCACACCCACCTGCGTCACTTCCGACGGCAACAGCGACTGTGCCTGCGACACACGGTTTTGCACATTCACGGCCGCCATATCGGGATCTACGCCCTGACGGAACATCACCGTGATGCTGGCCGAACCACTGTTTGTGGCCGTTGAGGTCATATAGTCCATGCCTTCCACACCGTTGATGCTCTCCTCAAGCGGTGCCAGCACGGAGTTTTTCACGGTTTCGGCGTCGGCGCCTGCATAAGTGGTGAACACCGCCACCGTGGCCGGCGCTATGCTCGGATATTGCTCGATGGGGAGCGACACCAAGCCTATCACGCCCAAGATCACGATGAGGATGGAAATCACCGTGGATAGCACTGGGCGCTTGATGAAATTCGTAAATGTCATATTTGTTCAAACTTTATGCTTCGGAGCCTCGCATCTCGGGCCTGCCGCAGGGCAAAGCGCTGCCCTTGGCTCGGCCGGGAGCCTACATCCGAAGCGCTTATCTTCATGTTTCGCTTATTTCTTCATGGCATCCACAAAGCCCTTGGCCGAACCATTGGCTTCGCCCATCTTCTCGGCCTCCTTGATTTTCTTCTCATACTGCTCCTTCGTGATGGGTTTGATCTCCGCACCATCGGTGAGCTTGGTCAGGCCATTGGTCACATATTGATCGCCGGCACGCAGTCCGTCGGTCACAATATAGTTGGTGCCNTCGTTCTGCGGGTCCACTTTGATTTCGGTATATTTCACCTTGTTGTCTTTGCCCACCACATACACAAACACCTTGTTCTGCACCTCGGTGGTGGCCGACATCGGTATCACGATGGCCGATGNGCTGTTTTTAGACAGAATGATGTTGCCCGAAGCACCGCTCTTCAGCAGNCGCTCGGGATTGCTGAAGCGGGCTATCACCTGCACACTGCCCGTGGTGGCATCCACCACACCGCTGGCCTTTGCCACACGGCCCTCATGTCCGTATATCGTGCCATCGGCCAACTGCAGCTTCACTGAGGGNAAATTCTCGATGGCCTTCGCCATGCCGCCGGCATTCTTCGACAATTCGAGCACCTCCTTCTCCGTCATCGAGAAATAGGCCTCAATGGTGGAGTTGTTAGAAACGGTGGTCAGCGCCGGCGTGCTCGATGCGCTCACCATAGCCCCCACCTTGTAGGGCAGCTCGCCGATGATGCCGCTGGCCGGACTCTTCACATAGCAGAAACTCAGCGTCTCTCGGGCGCTGGCNAGAGCAGCNTTGGCCTGCGACACCGAGGCCNGGGCCACATCATACGAATTCTTGGCACTCTGCAACTCAAAATCNCCCACAATGCCCTGCTCGTGCAGCTTCTTGGTGTTCTCATAGGTGAGCTTCGACGTGTTGCACTGCGCCGTGGCGGTGTTCACCGATGCCTGAGCCTGGCGCACNGCGGCCTGATAGGTCTCGTTGTCTATCACAAAGAGCAATTGGCCGGCGCCCACGGCCTGGCCTTCTTTCACACACACCTTGGTGATGAAACCGGCTATCTTGGGGCGCACCTCCACGTCTTGAATGCCCTTCAGCGTGGCAGGAAAGGTGACCTGGGTGGAAGCGTCAGACGTGCCAACCGTTGCCACCGGATATTCATTGTCTCCAAAGCTGGGGGCACCGCTGCCACCGCCGCAAGACGTCAGCACTGCTGCCAGTGCTGCAATCACGAAAACGTTTGTCTTTTTCATACCTATTTCTTTGCTTTATATATTCATATATTGTATGCTGATGCTACATCGCGTCCATCACCGCGCCTCATCCCTATTCTCGGGCCGTGGCACCGATGGTTTGTAGAAATGCCCTTCGCGGGCCATGATTCTTGCTAACGCACAAATCGAAAACTTTGGTTTTGATTTTAGTTTTCGNCTGCAAAGTTACACCATCTGTGCGAACTGCCGTTCAATTCGCACGAATAATTAAGCAGAATTAACGTATTTTCGGCCACATCCGCCCCGTTGCTGGCCTTCGGGAAACGCCATTTCGCACCTCGCTTCATTGGGGTATGAAAACTCGCATCCNTCAGTAAAAATCTTCACGTTTCACATCCATAAGCATCGCCTCTCCCGTCCCTCGTTTTCAAAAATGCCATCCTTGCGCTCGAAGAATGGCATTCTCAGTCTCTAAAAACGCCATTCCGGCACCCTCTGTCCGTCAGCGCGCTCCGCAGGCCCCACAGTGTCCGCCTNCCANCACCCACCGATGGCACAAACCGCCGNGCGGCTGTGTGGGCGAAGACANGCATCGTGTCTTCGCCCGCCCCGTGTTTCGCTATGGGAGCCATTGGCCTGCCTGCTGTTTCATCTTTCCGATCGGCAAGCCCTTCAGCGGCGTCTTTGCGTGCTTGATGCCGCTATCGCACACTAGGTCTTGCCAAAACCGATGACCAGCAAGTATCAGGAAGCGGTCTTTTGACAGGTCGTGCTTGTTGTTCTTCAATTGGCCTAACACATTTTGCGACCATTGAGCCCAGTCCACATCCTGAGGGTCAATGTTGTAATTATCTATCACCCTTCGTGGATCGAGCAGCCCGTAGTGCGTGGAGAGGATATAGATGTAGTCCGCCTTGCCTGCAGCCACTAGGCCTTCGGCGTAGGCCAGCGACACTTTGAACAAATCGCCCTGATACAAGTCGCGGGCCATAAAGTGTCCCTGCTTCTGCGTCTTGCTGCAAGCGATGAGAATGATTCTTGCCATGATGTACTTTCGTTTCCTGTTTAAAACAATTCGGGCGGCAAGCCCATGGCCGCCGCCCGAATAATAAAAAGTGTTTAGTTGTTGAAGCTGTTCCAAATATTGGTGCCACCTTCATCATCGTCTTCGTCGTCTATCAAACCGCCGCGGTTGGAAGGATCGTCAACACCTTCATCGGATTCATCCGTACCCTCAGGACCAACATTTGTCTTATGAGTACCATCCGGAGAACCGGCCAACAGTGTAACGGCTTCTACTTGTGTCAAGTCCAGCTCGGGAGTTATATATGCTTTCTTCATTTTTCCTATCATTTTTAGTTGGTGTGTGGAGCGTGCGAGAGCGCGATGCTCTCGCACGCCATCAACACGATTGCTTCTTATTGTACGACGTACTTCTTGCCGTTCTTGATGTAGATACCGTTGGACAGACCGTTGAAGCTGTTGCCCACCTTCTGGCCGCTGATGTTGTAAACAGGGGCGTTCTCCTCGATGGTCTCTTCTTCGGCGGTAGCCACTTCCTTGATGCCGGTGATCACCACCTCGTCATCGTCGTGGCCGAACGCCATCATATAGCTCGGGGCGATGTTGGCACTGCTAGACAGGTCGAACAAGTTGTCCTCGATCACATCCTCATAAGTGATGTAGTGAACAGTGGTGCCGCCAGCGCCCTTACCTCCAGAGAAGGACACTACTTCCGTGGAGTCCTTCAGGGTGCCCAGAGCGCCCATGATGGCGATGGTGGGATTCCAGTTGCGCGTGGTCTTCGAATTCTTATACCATTTCTTTGTCGGCACTTTCTTAGAGTTGCTCAAGAAGAAGCAATACTGTGGCATAGCGGTCTTCTCATAGGTGCCCACGAAGTGATAATAGTAAACGTCTTCGTCCGACTTGTCTGTCGAGCCTTGCACATACTCGGTGTCCGTGGTCTGACCATCTTCAGAGGTGCGGATGGCGTGCACCTTATAGTCAAGGCGCGGGCAGGAGATATAAGTGCCGTTGCCGATTTCATCTTTCAAGTCGCCGCTCTTGCAGGTGATGGCCCAGAGTCCCGGCTTGTAGGTGTAGTTGGCCATGGTGTCGATGGCTACTGGCACGTAGGGCTTGATGATATACGGGCAACCTGCATACATGATGACACTGTTATCATCTGCGGCATCCTTATAATGGTCCTTTTCTTGGTCTTTGTAGTAACTGCCGGCGGTGAAATCCCAAGTCTTTCCCTTCGTCAAGTCTTCGGTGAACTGGAAGGTAATCTTCTGGGTCTTCATGTTGCGGTCCACGCCATAGAGCGTGCGGATTTCGGGATACACATCCGTACCGGCCTTGTCGCTCTTGCCGTCGATGGTGGCATCGTATTTGCCAGGAACACCGAAGAGTTCCAACACTTCGGCCTTGGTCAGGTCGGTCGGCACGCAGATGGTGTACCAATCTTTGGCATAGTAAGCGTCGTAAGTCTCCTCAACGGGCATGCTGGTGTAGGCCAGCACAAACTGGTGCCATCCCATGTAGTCGGTGTCGTATGTGGCATCGAGATGGTCGGTGTCCACCCACTCATAGTATGTGGCGCTGGTGTTGGGGGTGCTGCTTGCAGAGCCCTTCACGCGACGACGGGCAGAATTGGAGCTGTTGCCGGTTGCGTAGTCGAGCTTATAGCCATAGTACTTATAGAGCAGATCGTTGCCCTGCCAAGTGGAGGCCGCGTTTTTGGTGGCATCTTGGCCGGCCATCCATGTACCGGGTACATCCGTCTCAACACCGCTGAAACCAAGCAAACCGCTTGTGGCACTGCAACGCCAGTCACCGCAATAGACACCTGCGCCATTCTCCTGCTTCTCGCCGTCGTTGCCGTCATACCAGAATTCCCATGTGATACCGGCGCAAGCCTGAGCCTCGGAACGATTATATTCTGCCTGCGTGGGCCAGTGCACAATCTCACCGTTACCGTCGGTCAAACCATCGGTGTCGGGAATGGAAAATTTCCGGGTCTGGTCGGCATATTTGGCTTTCTCACTGTCGGCGGCATTCTCGGGATAGTGCAGGAATGTCATCCAGCCGTTGTCGGTATGGAAGTCGTTGCGCGACACGGTTGTAGAACCGGCAGCAGGACCGGAGTTGTTACAGAAGTAACTTACACCGCCGAAGGCGTTGAACTTACATTTCGGAGCCGTGGTGGCCATGCTATATACGTCCTTGATTTGCTCGCTGCAGAATACTTTGGTGCCGATGCTCTTCAGATTGGACGAGAAGGTGTAGCAACCGCCTTTCGTTGAGGATTCACCCATATTCTCCATGCTGTGCTCTTCGTCATCCCACATGTCGACAATCTTGGAAGCGTCATACTTCTCGGCATCGCTCTCACGGGCAGGATAACCGTTGCCCTCGCTGTCAATAGCCGTGGTGTAGATGTGCAACAGTTCATCGCCGCCATTGCTAAAGAAGGCATAGTCGCCGATGTGCTGAACGTTGCCGGGAATACAAATTTCCTTCACCGTAGTGCCGTTGCCTACCCACAGACAGCTGTCGGGGATGGAGTCCATCTTGGCGCTGATCGGCAGATAGAGCGTCACGTCATGTCCCTTTCCAGCACCTACGATATTGGTCATCTGTGCGATACGCATATCGTTCTGTACGGGGAACACGGCACGAGTGAGGTCGAGACGCTTAATATTTTGCATGCTTTGGCGGGAATCCCATTGAGATGCGCCGTTGGAATTATAAACATAGCCCATGAGACCGCACTTCAGTTGCGAAGGGCTTGTTGATTCATATTCTGAGTTTTTCTTCACCAAATAATCGGTGTTGCCTGCACCCACATAGTTACCGTTAGAGTTGACATAGTTCCAAAGCGCACCGTCGCAGATGTCGGCAGCGTTGAGCAGACCGACCATCACCACGTTCTTGATGCTGTCGCGGATGAAGAAACGGTTTTCTGTCACCACGTCTTCCCAGAGGTGCCAATTTATGTTGAGCAATTCGGCCACGTGACCCGGGAAGCGGGTGTAGGTCATGATACCTTTCACTTGCTGGATGGAGTCGGAGTTACAATTACCCTTGTCGGGGTCACCGCAGTAGGAGACGGCACCCACGAGTTNGCTACAGCCGCTTACGCGTTTCTCAAACGTGGGGTAACTGGGATTGTAATAGTTGACGAGCACGTAGTCCATGTTNTNGGGCAGGATGACGTACTTTACATATTCATTTGAGGCATACACATTCTTCGGATCCGTATAGAACGTACGGCTGATGTCGAAGATTTGCGTGTTGAAGCCGTTCATGCCTTCGATGTCGNTCTCGGTNAGGGCCACGTACTGTTTGCCGTCAGGACCGGTGGTCGTGGTGGTNGTGCTTTGCACGGCCTCATTGTCANNGCTCAAGCAGTGAATGGTGCACTGATAGTAGGGCACGCTCTGGGCAATCTTCATCATGTCGTCGGGGATGTTGCCCTTGTAGATGTTGTAGTTGGCGGTAATCATAAGATTGCCGTCAGCATCAGTCATATAGCGAGTAGAGTCTTGCCATCCGTTGGCGACCTTCAATTTATTACCTGTTTCATCATAGACAAACTCTGAAGTATATGCCGTAGCGATGATGGCATAGAGGTTGGTGTTGCCCTTCTCAATGTTCACGCCGGTCTTACTCTGATAGTTGTGCGGCAGAATGATGTAGCGCAATGCGGGGTTGTCGTTGATGGCGACATGTCCGTTCTTGTAGGTTGTCACCGTCATATTGTCCAACGTAGTAAAAGATGCCGTAGGACCGATGGCGCAAGCCTTCAGGTCGAGGTTGTCGAGCGATTTACAGCCGCGCACCACGAGAGAGTCCTGGATATAGGTACCGTTGATGAGTTCCAAGTCTACAAGGTCGGGGCAGTTGATGAGTTTGTAGCAACCGTTGATTTTGACGTTGCTCAGCGTAAGAGAGTCTACGGTGTTGCTGGTAAACTCGAGGTCGCCACTGATGGTACCATTCTTCGTCACCATTTTCTTGATGGTGCTGTTCGTACCGGAATACTTCTGCAGGGCAGATGCCTGAGTGGTGGAACCGTTAGCATTGGTTGTCAACTGGGTGATGCCGCTCAGATACATGTACGTAGCGGCCATGGCCGTGTTCAGGTTGGCGGCGCTTGTAGTTGAGTAATACGCAGTAGTTCCGCTGAAACGTACCACGAAGGGCATGCTTGTAAACGGAGCTGCCTCGATTGTTGCATCAGTGATGCCACAATCCTTCGGGAGGATCAGACCAGAGTTGGCGTTCTGAATACTGCTTGCAAATGTCTGCAAGACAGCATCGTCGACCTTAGCACTATACAGGTTATAGTACGTGGCCGAGAGTTGAGCATTGACAAGAGCCGTCACGTCGTCGCTGTTGAGCGAAGAATTGGTGAAGACAATCTTCTTGTTGCTCTTGTAGGAATCCCAGCTCGAAATCTTAGCGATTTCACCGGCAGAGTAGCCCGAGAAGGTCACGGTCGTTTCGTCATCCGAAACGGTCGCTTTTCCTTCTGCCCATGCGCCGATGGCGACGCAGAGCATAACGAGAAATGATAAAAGTTTCTTCATTTTTCCGTTTAAAATTAATGTTGCGTTAGTATATCTAAATGTTATTGCTTGTTGTGAAATCGGGGAGCGGCGGGCGTCAGGGGCGTGGCCGCCGCAGGGGTTGTGCACCACGGGCGCGCATCGTCGCGGCATCCGCTGCGGGAGGTCGTGGCGAGAAGTCAGCATGTGGCGTGTAGTTGTTATAAACTTGACGATGAATGCTCATTCTACTTCCTATTGTCTTTTAAATTTTGCGTTGCCGCTAATTGCACGTATATCTGTTAGTTCGTTTTTTGTGGAGATGCTCGCGCCGTATGGCCCGCGCACCGTGTATGGAGAGTGAAGGCTCGGGCGCGGCGCTCCGTTGCTTTGTGCGCCATACACATCTATTATATATATAAGATGAGTATCCGCTGCCCGCTGGCCCGTTGGTCGCCCCGCGCCGCCCTTGTGGGAGCATGNCTGCGGGAAAGGCCTTTTGNTGGGCCACCTTCGTGAGAGTTCGGCGAGTGGCACGGAGTCTCCCGACCATGTGCCACGTCTGTTTCTTTGGGGCACGCATGGCTTCGCAGCTCCGTGCGCCCATAACTCTAGATATTGTTGCCCCCGCATCAATTTTGCGGGGCGCAAAATTAATTCGGGTGCAAAAATACAAGTTTTGTAAAAAAAAAATGAACGATTGGCAACATTTTTGGCCTTTCAATACACTAATTAACAATTGTAAGAATAATTAACGCGTGAAAGAAGAGCGGGGCACGGGCGGGCGGAGGGCAGGGCACGGGCGGGCGGAGAGTGTTGTTCATGCGGGCGAAGGGCCTTGTCCGCGTGGCCGGAGGGCAGGGGCGGGCACAGCAAAGTATCTTGGCGGCGGCGCGCCGGATTGCGGGGCTGCCCCGCCCCATGCGCCACGCTGCCCGCCGCAAAATGCCACGCTTCGCGCTGAAGGGTGCTGTCTGCTTCTCTCGTTGGTGTCACTCCCACACCCTCAATTTGTTCTTTTTGTAACCTCCCGAAGTGGCTCAAAAAGGGGCTCGGCGGTCACCAACTTGTCTTTGGGTGCGAAAATGGGCCGTTTTGGGCCACTTTCTGCAACGCGCTATCCGCCAACGATTTATAAGAAAATTGATGGGTGCTGATTTTCAGGGCGTTAGATTCCCGTTTTCATTTCAATGGTTTTGGAGGCGCTATCCATTGGTTTTGCATCGCGCCGTCAATGGTTTCGGTGTTGCTATCCATTGGATAGCGCCTCCAATTCTAAGGGATAGCGCCTCCGAAACCAGTGGATAGCGAGTGGAAGACCGGGGGATGAGGATTTCAAGGGCGAGATTCTTGCAAAAACAGGATGGCGAAATGACGGAAGAAGTGTTCCGGATTTCCATTTTAACATCTAGATGGAGGAAAAAGTTGTACAGTGCAAAGCGGCGGAATGGTTGCGGATTGTTCTGTTTTTCGGTTGGGGATTTTTCAGCGGCGCGTGCGGGGCGAGGGTAGACGAATGCGGGGGATGGGGAGCGCGAAAGTGCGGAAGAAGCGAAGGCTCGCGCGCGCGTGTATTACAGATGTATGGGGGGACGGGGCGGGCGAAAGTGCGGGGGATAGAAGGCGAAGGCGGCAGCGGGCGGGGATGAAGGCGGCGATGGGTGACAGGGCGTGTGGGCCGTGGCTGCTGGGAGGGTGAGGGACGNGGGCGAGATGTTTTTCGTGTTGAGATGGGGCGGGGATTGAAAAAGTTGGTGTATCTTTGCAGGGCTGTTGGCGAGGANCCGCGAAGGGCGGNTGGGCCGACGGCGCAGATAAGGATTAAGATGAAGGAAAATGGTATGGTGAAGCGGGTATGCGATGTGTTGTCGCGCTACATGGGGCTTTGGGTGCTCGTGGCGGGCGTGGTGGCTATGCTGTGGCCGGGGGTGTTCAGATGGGTGCCCGTGGCGCGCATCAATGGGCTGCTGGGCGTGGTGATGTTTGGGATGGGGCTGTCGCTGAAGCCGTCGGACTTTGGGGCGGTGCTGAGTCATCCGCGCGATGTGGCGGTGGGCTGCTTGGCTCAGTTTCTGATTATGCCGGGGCTGGCGTGGGGGCTGACGAGGGTGTTTGCGCTGCCGCCGGAGTTGGCGCTGGGCGTGGTGCTGGTGGGCTGTTGCCCTGGNGGCACGGCTTCTAATGTGATTACGTATCTGGCGGGCGGCGACTTGGCGCTGTCGGTGAGCATGACGGCGATGTCCACGCTGCTGGCGCCGGTGGTGACGCCGCTGCTGACGTGGGCGCTGGCCGGCAAGTATATGGCGGTGGATGCGGGGGGCATGTTTTTGTCTATCGTGCAGGTGGTGATTTTGCCCATTGCTGGGGGGTTGCTGTTGCAGCGCTTTTTGCCGGAGCTGACGCGGCGGGTGACGGTGTTTTTGCCGGCTTTTTCGTCGCTGGCCATTGTGTTTATTGTGGGCATTGTGGTGGGGCACAATGCGGAGAAGCTGTGGACGTCGGGGCTGCTGGTGCTGGTGGTGGTGGTGCTCCACAATGCGGGCGGACTGCTGCTGGGCTATGGGGCGGCTCGCTTGGCGGGGATGGAGCGGTCGAAGCGCATTGCGCTGTCGGTGGAAGTGGGCATGCAAAACTCGGGGCTGGCCAGTGCGCTGGCTGCGCTCCACTTCGCGGCGTTTCCGCTGGCCACGGTGCCGGGGGCGGTGTTTAGTGTGTGGCACAACATCAGCGGGGCCTTGGTGGCGCAGTATCACACAATGANGGCGCGACGCGAAACGGCCCGCGGGGCTGTGGATTGACGCCGGCGGGCCGTGGAATGGGTGATGACGATGGTGTGCTCGGTTAGTTGCGGAGCGAATAGGTGACGGTGGTGACCACGCGNACCTTCTTGATGTAGGGGGTGTTTTCGTCGCGGTTTTCGATGGAGAATTGGCCCTGGTCGGCGTTCATGATCTTGTTGAGACGACTGTGAGAGTGCTCTGCAAACTGTTGCGCGGTGGTCTCGGCGTTGGCGATGGCGTCGCGCATCATGTCGGGTTTCANGTCTTTGAAGGCCGCTAGTTCGTATTTCACGGCGTTTTCGTAGCCGTCTTCNACGATGGCGATGCCCTGTTTGAGGAGCTCTCCCTGCTTGGCCATGATGGCNCGCACGAGCTTGACGTTGGGCGAGGCCACGGTGATGGTGGAGGTGATGTTGTAGCGGTTGGGCGACTGATTGCTGGAATAGCGCTCGGCGTTCATGTCGATCACGGTGGGCGCGTTGACGCTTATCTCGCTCTCTTTGATGCCACCTTGGAGGAGGAAAGCCTTGATGGCGGCGTTGGTGTGATTGATTTTTTCATAGAGCGCCTGCAGGTCGTTGCCCACTTCTTTGGTGGCAATGGGCCACGTCACGCGGTCGGCTTCGACCTCTCGCTCGGCGAGTCCTTTCACCGTAACCTTTCGATCTTTGTTAGTAAACCCGTCGATGGCCATTTTCAGAAACGAGCCCATGACGATGAGGCCCAGCGCCAGCAGGGCGGCCTCCACGTAATAATGATTTGTTTTCATAGTGATGGGGAATAATTGTTTTGTGGTGCAAAGATAGCATCTTTTTTGTCGAATGTTTCCATTTGTGCAAAGAAATCATTACATTTGCAACGAAAAACCTATACATCTATATATAATATGTACGACAAAGACCGCGGGCTGTATATCGCCCACTGCGCCGAAGGGGCGCTCAGCATTGTAGGAAAGATGGCCAACCGCCACGGATTGATAGCCGGCGCCACGGGCACGGGCAAGACGGTGACGCTGCAGGTGATGGCCGAATCGTTCAGTCAGGCCGGCGTGCCCTGCTTCATGGCCGACATGAAAGGCGACCTTTCGGGCATCTCGCAGGTGGGAAAGATGAGCTCGTTTATCGAGAAACGGCTTCCCGAATTCGGCATCGAGCAGCCCGAGTTTCAGGCCTGTCCGGTGAGATTCTTCGACGTGTTCGGCGAGCAGGGCCACCCCATGCGTGCCACCGTCTCGCAAATGGGGCCGCAATTGCTGTCGCGGCTGCTCGGATTAAACGAGACGCAAGACGGCGTGCTCAACATCGTGTTTCGCATTGCCGACGAGCGGGGGCTGATGATACTCGACATGAAGGACCTGCGATCCATGCTCGACTATGTGTCGAAGCACGCAAAAGAGTACACCACCACCTACGGCAACATCTCCGCCGCCTCTGTCGGAGCCATCCAGCGTGCCCTGTTGCAGCTGGAAAATCAGGGGGCCAACCAATTCTTCGGCGAGCCCTCGTTCGACATTCAAGACCTGATGCAGACCGAAGGGGGAAGGGGCGTGATGAGCGTGCTCGCCGCCGACAAGCTCATGATGCAGCCNAAATTGTATTCCACCTTCCTGCTCTGGCTGCTCAGCGAGCTGTATAGCACACTCCCCGAAGTGGGAGATATGGAGCTCCCGAAGCTGGTCTTCTTCTTCGACGAGGCCCACATGCTCTTCGATGGCACGTCGAAAGCGCTGCTCGACAAGATAGAACAAGTCATCCGCCTCATTCGTTCGAAAGGCGTGGGCATCTACTTTATCACTCAAAGTCCCACAGACATCCCCGAAAACATCCTTGGCCAGCTGGGCAACCGCGTGCAGCATGCCCTGCGCGCCTACACGCCGAAGGATCAGAAGGCCGTGAAAACAGCCGCCGACACCTTCCGCGCCAACCCCGATTTCAAGACCGACGAGGCCATNATGAACCTTGAAACGGGCGAAGCGCTCGTGAGCTTTCTCGACGAAAAGGGAGCGCCCAACGTGGTGCAGCGCGCCAAAGTGCTGTTCCCCCTCTCGCAGATTGGCGCCGTCACAGAGGGGCAGCGCCTCGACATCATCAAGCAGAGCCGACTCTACGGCAAGTATGACACGATGGTAGATCGCGAGAGCGCCTACGAGATTCTGATGCGCGAGAATCAGCAGGCCCTTCAGCAAGCCGAAGAAGAAAAGGCCGCGGCGACCGAGAAAAAGGCAGCCGAGCAAGAGGAGAAGAAGGGAACCAAGAAGCAAGGCATGATGTCGAAGGTGGTCAAAGCCATCATCACGGCCATCACGGGCTCGCTCGCCACCATCCTCGGCACGGCAATATCCAACAAAGTGACGGGGAAGAAGACCAAGTCAACCACGTCGGCAACAGGCCGCGTCGTGAAGAATGCCACCTCGGCGGCCACGCGCACCATCACCAAGGAGCTCACGCGCGACATCCTGGGCAACCTCGTGAAATAGCGCCGAGCAGTGCCCGTGGAGCGCTATTTTAGGGAAAACCCTACCGCGGTTTAGGAAAAATTCCCCTCCCGCATCATTGAAAAGCCGTAATTTTGTACCGAGAAAAACGGCCCGTATGCCCGGCGCCCGCCTCGCACCGACCGTAACGACAACCCTTAAAACGACAACATCATGAAAAAGGTAGCATTGATGACAATGTGTGTCGCCCTTGCCCTGAGCAGCTGCGGCACCTACACAGGAACAGGAGCCTACGCAGGCGCCACCATCGGCAGCGTGCTCGGCTCGGCCATCGGCGGCATCAGCGGCGGATGGAGAGGAAGCGATGTGGGCACCATCATCGGCATGGCTGGAGGCGCAGCCGTGGGCGCAGCTGTCGGAGCATCGGCAGACAAGTCGGCCGCCGACCGTCGCGTGGCCTACGAACAGCGCCGCGCCGAGCGGGCCGAACAGCGGGCCGAGCAACGCCAATATGACAACGCCACACCCGACAACGGCGGCTATTACGACCCCAACAACGGCGGCGACGACCGCATCGACTTTGAAGGCGGCAACAACAACGCCCCCGCACCCGCCTCGGTGGCAGAGCCCATCGTCGAGAAGGGCGGGCTCTCCATCAGCAACGTGCGCTTCATCGACGGCGGCAGCAACGCGCGCTGCATCCGGCCGGGCGAGACCTGCAAGATCTCATTTGAGCTGCGCAACACTTCCAACAACACGGTTTACAACGTCCGCCCGCAGGTGACCGAGGTCTCCGGAAACAGGCACATCACCGTGTCGCAGGGCATCAGCGTGGAGAGCATCGCCCCGAATAGCGGCGTGAGATTCACGGCCATGATCAAGGCCGACCGCCAACTCGGCAACGGAAAAGCCGTGTTTCGCGCCTCAGCATACAATCCCGCCGATCGCAATAGCGTTGCCGTGGACGACATAGAAATCGAGACGCGGCGCTAAAAAATGCGTACGAAAGAGATGTCAAATCGTACACATGGTATAACAAAATGTAACCAAAGAATTGAAAAATTTATGGTTTATTGAGGTAAAAACGGTGCACTTCGTGGACAAAACGAACAATTTGTGCAAAAAAGATTACTATTCATGCTAAAAAACATGCTTAATCTTTTGTTTGTTTAGCAATAATCTTGTACCTTTGCACTCGTTATCCTGAATACAATCTTTTTACCTTAAAAAACTAATACCTATTGAGATAAAGTGCCCGACGCTGTGAAGCATCGGGCATTTTTGATGAATCGGCGAAGCGTTGCCCACTGACGGTCGAAAGGATCACCACCAGAGAAAACGCGAAAAACCGGTGAACGAAAAAACAAATTTTGCCCATCCGCGGCGCTCCATGCCATGGTCATCATCATGAAAAACGCCGATAACACAGCGACACACTGCCGATGAAATCGCGGTATTCTGCTGACGAAGCCATCAAAAATCATCGATAAAACCGTCGATTTTTGCCGATGAAATCGTGGAAAATCACGGATTCCAACCTTAAATACTCATCACCACAACCTATATGACCCCCACATTTCACATCCCTTGCCCCACTACTGCCCTAAAGGCGGCACTGTTTTCCTGGTTTACCATGACCGCCCTCGCAACCGGCGGCACGGGTCTCCATGCACACGATGCAGCAGTTTCCGAGACAGAGGACACCGTCTGTGCCGCTCGCGGCGAAGAGATTTGCTTTCAAGGCCGGCGCTACGTGTTGTCCGAGCACTGCATTTTGCTCGACGGCGACCTCAGCGATGAGGAGGCGAAAGGGCGGCCCTATGTGTTCAATTCTTTCGATGAAATCGTGGAAAATCTGCGATCGGGCACCGATTCGGCCCACCGTATGACAGTGCTCATCCGCCCCGGCGTTTACTGGATAGACGACCCCGACGACCCCGCGGTGAGGATGCCCCAAGCGGGCGAGGGCACCCCGATAGGGCGCCACATCCGCTGTGAGTGGCTCCGGATGGTGGGCCTGAGCGAGCGGGCCGACGACGTGGTGCTGGCTTGCAGCCGCGGACAGATGCANGGGGCCTACGGCAACTTCACGATGTTTGCCTTCCACGGCGATGGTCTGCAGCTGTTTAATCTCACGCTGGGCAACTTNTGCAACGTGGATCTCGCCTATCCGCGACAGCCCGAGCGGGGCCGCAAGCGNCGTTCCGACGTCATCACGCANGCGCAGATTGCCTTTGTGGAGGGCGACCGCACGGAGGCGCACAACTGCCGATTCTTGTCGCGCCTCAACACCTGCCCGCTCAACGGTGGGCGCCGCACGCTGTTTGACCACTGCTACTTTGAGTGCACCGACGATGCCCTCGAGGGGCGCGCCGTCTATCTGTCGTGCTCGTTTGCGCTCTATTCCTCGCGNCCGTTCTACAGCACNGCCGCCACGGGAGCCGTGATGCTCGATTGCGACTTNCGNTGTCTGATGCGCGGAGGGACCAACGAGCCCGCCGTGCAATATCTCACCAAGGCCGGCGGTCAGCTCGCGCTGGTGGACTGCCGCTTCAGCGCTGCCGCCCCGCTCGGCTTGGAGTGGACGCCCGAGCCCGATGCGTCGCTGCGCTGCTATCAGTCGGGCGTCACATGGAACGGCGCGCCCGTCAGCGTGGGCAGCCGCCAGCCCTGCACCACGGTGGTGATGGACTCGCTGCCACTGCTCGAAGCCTATAAAATCACCGTCGGCGGGCGCACGATTTACAACAGCTACAACCTGCTGGCGGGCGACGATGGCTGGGACCCCATGGGCGTGAAACCCGTGGTGGAGCGCGAAGAGCGGCGGCGCGGCCGTCCCCTGCACGGTCTGCCCGTGGCGCTCCGCCTGCAGCTGTCGCAACCCGCGGTGGAGACCCGCCAAGCTGCCGCCACGGCCCGCGTGGAGGCCCTGCGCAGCAACGACTACGAGGCCGCGCTGCCCGCCATCGATTGGCACACCGACCGCCCCGACCTGCTGCGCCTCTCGTGCGAAGGCCCGTTGGGCACCTTGGCTTGCATCAGCGAGGCCGACTCNGCTCAAACGGCCGTTGTCAGCGTATCATCACCCTTCGGCTTGGAGGCCGCCGCGCCCATTCTGGCGCAGCCCGCCAAGTTGCCGCCGCCCGCGTTTACATCGTTGCCGCAGGTGAGCGCCATTGGCANCGACACGCTCGCCGCCTGCTATGCCCTCCGATTGGACGGGCGCGACGATCGCAGCGCCATCACCTGGTATCGCTGTCTCNACGAGNATGGCGCGCGCCGCGTGCCCGTCAGCGTGAGCCGCCACAATGTTCCTGAACGCTTTTATCGCCTGAAACCGGCCGACCGCGGCCACACCATGCTCGTGGAAGTGGCCCCTCGCCACATTCGTTCCGACACGGGNAGCGTGGCGCGTGCCACCATTTTTGTGCCCCAACAACAAGGGCGGTCCGCCGCCTCGCTGCCGCACGAGCTCGCCACCGACTTTCACGACTTTCCCACGACGCCCCAGCCCTTGGTGGGCGAAGGACTGTGGACGCTCGACGGCTACAAGCCCGCCGACACCGACGCCTACCCGTGGCGCGCCGTGCCCGACTGNTGGCGCTATGGCACGGCCCCCGANGGAGCGCGCGGCGANGGGCTGGTGCANACGGCCAAAGGGGCGCGCCTGCGCTACACCCCCACTGCCGACGAAACGGCCGGTGCCTGCGCCATGAGCGTCACACTGCGCTGCGACCCCTGCAAGCGCGCCGGACAAGGATTTGGTTCGCCCACCGGACAATATATGGAACTCTACATCTGCTACGACACGCGCACGCTCACGGGCTACGGTCTGCGCATATCGCGCACCACCCGCCACGCCAACGCCGTGGAGATGCAGCTCATGGAATATCGCCACGGGCAGGGCCNCGCCATCTCGNCGGCGGTGGCCACCACCTGCTTCATCACGGGATGCACCATCAGTCTCGACGTTTCAGACCACCAGCTCTCGGCGCACGTCGCCACCACCTCTCCCCAGCGNGAAAGCCCGCTGGCCCGCGAGGTGCACCTCTCTGCCCCCTTGGCGCCCACTGCCGACAACAAAAAGCCCGCTCCCGCTTGGGGAACAGGCTTGCTCTATACGGGCACGGTGGGCAGTGCGGCCACCATGCTCCACGAGTGGCGCGTCGTGTGGCGCTGAGCCTCAGCGGCGTCCGCCGCCACGATGGGTGCTGCCCGATGGCTGTGCGGGCAGCGANGGGCGCTGCGACTGTGGCTGCACGCGGGCCTGCGGGCGAGCGGCGGGCTGTGCCGTGGGCCGGCGCTGCGTGGTGACTCGTGGGCGGTTCACGGTGCGTGCGGCGGGCTTGGCTCCATAGCGGTTTATGGCGCGGTCGCGATTAAACGAGCGCCCTTTGTAATAGCTCACATGGCCGTTGTGATGGCGCGCGTGGGCCCCGCGATAGGTGGCATAGTGAGTGGGGCGCGCGAAAAACAGNTTGTGGCGGTCGGCATAGCGCGAATAGATGCGAAACACAAAGCCGTTTTGCCAATACACGGGCCTCAAGAAATACTCCAACCGCTGGTATTCGCGATATTGATAGGTGGAGAGCACGTAGCTCAAATCCTCGTTGCGGCGCTCCCAATAAACGCCGAGAATGTCGTCGTTGGCCGCCAACGCCGTGAAGTAATCCANGTTGATTTCGTACACNGCGTCATACTGCGCGCTGCTCAAGTTCAGCTCATAAGCCATCTTGTCGCTCAGATAGAGCGCCTCTTGTTGGGCTTGGCTGAAGGTCATCGATAGTGCCGGAGCGGTGGTTGCCACCAGCATCACCAGCGAAAGAATCATCTTTTTCATGACTGTCGATATTAAATGGTTAATGCTTCGTTGTTGATCTGAATCTCATCGCAAAGGTAAACAAAATCTCGCCGCCCGCNAAGCGCCGCATCCCTAAACTTGCGGCGGGAATCCCCTACCCTTGCGNGGACTATCTCCCCGCGGNCGTGGTGACCGCCGNCGGCGCCGCCNNTCGCCTCCACCGTCAGGGACCTTCGAAGCGATGGCCGCCGCTTTCGCGATGGAAAATCATTGGTTTCGCATTCATAAACCGCCGCTTTCGCATTCGCCCGTCATTGGTTTTGCGTTGGCTATCCATTGGATAGCGACAATTAAGTTATTAACTTAATTATATTACCTTAATAAGTTAATTGTATTACTTTATTAACTTAATTATCCAAGACCATTGGTTTGCTCGCNCAAGGGCATTGATGGGCCAATGCGAAANCGGCGGTTTATGAACGCGAAAGCGGCGGACGAGACTTGAAAAACGAGGGACGGAGGTGGGCAAAACTGCGGTCGATGAAATCTGCCGCNGCCAACATTGCGCCCCNCAGGCCGCNCTCNACGCCTGNACGCCCCGTGCCCGGCGCGCCGATGGCCATGCCGGAGAATGNCCGCGTTCGGGGCGCGCCGATGGCCGAGATGGTCATTAAAGTGGGGATTTTTAGGATTTATTTAGGCACGGATGTTTTGCTTTGTTTGCATATTGTAGTAACTTTGCAGGAGTGTTAGCGCGCGGAGCACGCGGGCGGGCGGCCAACGGGGCGCCTTGGGCTGCGCTGCAGGGCGGCGACNACCGAGNAAACTGACTCATGGAACCACAGAAAACATACACCTTCGACGAGGCCTTTGAGGCCACTAAATCGTATTTTGGCGGCGACGAACTGGCCGCCCGCGTTTGGGTGAGCAAGTATGCGATGAAGGACNGCTTCGGCAACATCTTCGAGCAGACGCCCACCGATATGCATCGCCGCATTGCCGGCGAACTGGCCCGCGTGGAGCGGAAGTATAAGAATCCGTTGAGCGAGGAAGANATATTTGAGCTGCTCGACCATTTCCGCTACATCATTCCGGCGGGCTCGCCCATGACGGGCATCGGCAATCCCCACCAGGTGGCATCGCTGAGCAACTGCTTTGTGATAGGGCTCGACGGGAACGCCGACTCGTATGGCGCCATTCTGCGCATCGACGAGGAGCAGGTGCAGCTGATGAAACGACGGGGCGGCGTGGGCCACGACCTGAGCCACATACGCCCCAAGGGNAGTCCGGTGAACAANTCGGCGCTCACTTCGACGGGCATTGTGCCGTTTATGGAGCGCTATAGCAACAGCACGCGAGAGGTGGCCCANGACGGGCGGCGCGGCGCGCTGATGCTTTCGGTGAGCATCCGCCATCCCGAGTCGGAGGCATTCATCGATGCCAAGATGACGGAGGGCCGCGTGACGGGCGCCAATGTCAGCGTGAAGATAGACGACGCCTTCATGGAGGCGGCCACGGAGGGCAAGAAATACACGTTGCAATATCCCGTGGACGATGCGCTCTATGCCGAGGCCGAGAAGGCCGGCGTGGCCGTGCGGCGAGAGATCGACGCCAAGAAACTGTGGGANAAGATAGTGCACAATGCGTGGAAGAGTGCCGAGCCGGGCGTGCTGTTCTGGGACACCATTCTGCGCGAAAGCATACCCGACTGCTACGCCGACCTGGGATTTCGCACCGTTTCCACCAATCCGTGCGGCGAAATTCCGCTGTGCCCCTACGACTCGTGCCGCCTGCTGAGCATCAATCTCTATTCGTATGTGGAGCATCCGTTCACGCCCGAGGCCCGTTTCAACAAGGAGAAATTCGCGCNCCACGTGCAGTTGGCCCAGCGCCTGATGGACGACATCGTGGACCTGGAGATGGAGAAGATAGACCTCATCCTGCAGAAGATAGCGCGCGACCCGCAGAGCGACGANGTGAAGGGCGCCGAGCAGCACTTGTGGAAAAAGATACAGCGCAAGAGCTCGATGGGGCGCCGCACGGGCGTGGGCATCACCGCCGAGGGCGACATGCTGGCGGCAATGGGCCTGAGATATGGCACGCAGGAGGCCACCGACTTCAGTGTGGATGTGCACAAGACGCTGGCATTGAACGCCTATCGCTCGTCGGTGGACATGGCCCGCGAGCGCGGCGCCTTCGAAATCTACGACGCCAAGCGCGAAGCGGCCAACCCCTTCGTGCTGCGCATCAAGGAGGCCGACCCGCAATTGTGGGCCGACATGCAGCAATGGGGGCGGCGCAACATCGCTTGTCTCACGATAGCGCCCACCGGCACCACGTCGCTCATGACCCAGACCACCAGCGGAATAGAGCCCGTGTTTATGCCGGTTTACATGCGCCGGCGAAAGGTTAACCCCGGCGANGCCAATGTCCACGTGGACTTCGTTGACGAAGTGGGCGACTCGTTTGAGGAGTATATCGTTTATCATCCCAAGTTTTTGGAATGGATGCGCGTGAACGGCATCGACACCGAGCGGCGCTACACGAAGGCCGAAATCGACGAACTGGTGGCCCGATCCCCCTATCACAAGGCCACGGCCAACGATGTGGACTGGCTGATGAAGGTGAAGATGCAAGGCGCCATCCAGCAGTGGGTGGACCACTCGATATCGGTGACGGTGAACCTGCCCAACGACGTGGACGAGGCGCTCGTGAACCGGCTCTATGTGGAAGCATGGCGCAGCGGCTGCAAGGGCTGCACCATCTATCGCGACGGCTCGCGCTCGGGCGTGATGGTGCAAGTGGACGACAAGAAAAAGAAGGACGCCGCCAAGGCCGAAGCCCCCTGCAAGCACCCCACCGTGACGGAAGTGAGGCCGCAGACGCTCGAGTGCGACGTGGTGAGATTCCAAAACAACAAGGAGAAATGGGTGGCGTTTGTGGGATTGCTCGACGGCTATCCCTACGAGATATTCACGGGCCTGCAAGACGACGAAGAGGGCATCGTGCTGCCCAAGACCGTTACCAAAGGAAAGATCATCAAGCAGGCTAACCCCGACGGAACAAAGCGCTACGACTTCCAATTCGAGAACAAACGGGGGTATAAAACAACGGTGGAGGGACTCAGCGAGAAGTTTAATCCCGAGTATTGGAACTACGCAAAGCTCATCTCGGGAGTGCTCCGCTATCGCATGCCCATTGACCACGTGATCAAACTCGTGAGCTCTCTGCAACTGCAGAGCGAGAGCATCAACACCTGGAAGAACGGTGTGGAGCGCGCCCTGAAGAAGTATGTGAGCGACGGAACGGCAGCCACGGGCCAGAAGTGCCCCAACTGCGGCCAAGAAACGCTGGTGTATCAGGAAGGCTGCCTCATCTGCACCAACTGCGGCGCCAGCCGTTGCGGATGACGCGGAGGGCAAGAGAGCACCCTTCGACCAACAAACAAACACTCTATGCACCACGCCATGAACATCACATCGTCGAGCATCACGCTGGAGCGCCTGCGGTTTTACGCCTTCCACGGCGTGTTGCCGCAAGAGCGGCGCGTGGGCGGCGACTATGTGGTGAGCCTGACGGCCGATTGCGACATCACGCGCGCCGCGGAGAGCGACTGCGTGGACGACACGGTGAACTATGCGGCCGTGTATGCCGTGGTGAAGCGCGAAATGATGGTGCCCTCGCAGCTGCTGGAGCACGTGGCGGCGCGCATCGCCCGCGCCGTGATGAGCGAATTTGGCGAAGTGAGCCGCGTGAGCATCGCGCTCACCAAGTGCAACCCGCCCATGGGTGCCGACGGCGATGGAGCCACCGTGCGCCTGACGATGGAGCGCTGAAGGCACAAAACGCCTGAAACCAACAACCCGAAACACAAAGAACAATAACCATAAACACCACCATCGGATGATATTGAAGAGACTGCTGATGCCCATTGTGCTGATGCTCGCCATGATGACGAGCGCCACGGCCGTCCCCCACCGCTTCACGCTGGTGATAGATGCCGGCCATGGCGGGCGTGATGCGGGCGCCATCGGCAGTTTTTCGAAAGAAAAAAACATCAATCTGAAGGTGGCGCTCGCCTTCGGGCGACTCGTGGAGCGCAACTTTCCCGATGTGCGCGTGGTATATACGCGCAAGACGGACGTGTTTGTGACGCTCAACGAGCGGGCCAACATCGCCAACAGGGCAAAGGCCGACCTCTTTGTGAGCGTGCATACCAATGCGCTTCCCAAGGGGCGCGNGGCCCGCGGATTCGAGGTTTACACCCTCGGAATGCACAGAGCCGCCGACAATCTGGACGTGGCAAAGCGCGAGAATTCGGTGATTCTCGTGGAGAAGGACTACAAACAGCACTACCAAGGCTTCGATCCTAACTCCTCCGAAAGCTACATTATGTTTGAGTTCATACAGGACAAAAACATGGCAAAGAGCGTGGAACTGGCCCGCATGATACAGCAGGAGGTGTGCTCGGGCGCCGGCCGGCCCAACAAAGGTGTCCACCAAGCGGGTTTCTTGGTGCTACGAGCCACATCGATGCCCAGCTGTCTGGTGGAGCTCGGCTTCATCACAACGGCCGACGAAGAGCGGCTGCTCAATTCGGAGAGCGGCATCGACGGCCACGCCCGCGGGCTGTATCGCGCCTTTTCGCGCTACAAGAAGAAATACGACACCGCCATCGTGGTGCCCTATAAAGCNCCGAAAGCCGATGCCCAGGCCACGCTCCCGCAGATTGTGCCCCAAGACGTGAAAGACGAGCAGGCCCGCCGCGAGAAGCAGCGCGCAAAGGAACAGGCCGAGGCGCAGGCCAAACTGGAAAAGCAACGCGAGCAGGAACGCGCCGAAGCAAAGGCCAAAAAGGAAGCCGAGGAGCGCCGCCGCGCCGAGGAAGCCGCCCGCGAACAAGCCCGCCGAGAGCAGCAACAACAAGAGGAGAACGCCAAGCGAGCCGCAGCCGCCGAGCAGCCGCCCATGTCAACGATAGCGGCGCTGCCCGCCGAAACCACCGCCGCAGAAACGGCGGCCACGGAGGCGGCGGACGACCGGCCCGTGTTTAAGGTGCAGATATTGGCCAGCGCACGCCGACTGAACAAGGGCGACAGCCGACTGAAAGGCTGCAGCGACGCCGACTATTACACGGAGGGAGGCATGCACAAATACACGATGGGCGCCTCCACCGACTACAACGAAATATACCGCCTGCGCCGGTCGTTGCTCGACAAATTCCCAGAGGCCTTCATTATCGCCTTCAGAAACGGAGCCAAAACCGACGTGCGCGAGGCCATCCGCGACTTCAGAAACAACAAGAATAGATAACACTCATCCACACCAATTCCACCATCCAATGAAACACGGAAAAGAAGTGAAGATAGCCCTCGTGGCCCTTTTCGGACTGTTTATCCTCTTTGTGGGGCTCAACTTTCTGAAGGGGCTCAACGTGTTTTCCAAGGGCGACGCCTACTATATCACGTTCCCCGACGTGTCGGGACTGTCGGCCTCGAGCCCCATCTACGCCGACGGCTACCCCGTGGGCACCGTGCGCTCCATCACTTACGACTACTCGCACGAAAAGCCCACCCGCGTGGAGGCCGACATCGACCCCGACATGCGNATACCGAAAGGCTCAACGGCCGTCATCGAAAGCGACATGCTGGGCAACGTGCGTGTCAACCTGTTGCTGGCCAACAACCCGCGCGAGAAAGTGAAACCCGGTGAAGAAATACAGGGCGCCACGGCAGAAGGGCTCATGGCAAAGGCGGCCACGCTCATCCCCGTCGTGGAACAGATGTTGCCCAAGCTCGACAGCATCCTTGCAAGTGTAAACATGCTGCTGGCCGATCCCGCCATCGCGCAATCGCTCCACAACATACAAACGGCCACGGCCAACCTGACCACCACCACCAACGAGGCCAACCGACTGATGGCTGCNCTCAATCGCGACCTACCCGCGCTGACGCAGAAGGCCGGCAGCGTGATGGACAATGCACAGACACTCACGGGGAATCTGGCCAAAGTGGACGTGGACGCCACGATGAAAAAGGTGGACCAGACACTCGCCAACGTGCAGGCGCTGACCGAAAAAATCAACTCCAACGAGGGCAGTCTCGGCCTCTTGATGCGCGACGCCTCGCTCTATAACAACCTCAATGCAACGGCCGCCGATGCCGATGCCCTGATGAAAGACCTCAAAGCGCACCCCAAGCGCTATGTGCATTTCTCGGTGTTTGGCAAGAAAGACAAGGCCGCCGAAACCGCCGCGCAGTCATCCACCGGCACCGGCGTAGCGGTCACGGCAACCGAAACCGCCGCACCACAGTCTGGCCAATGAGGCATTTTTGCCTCGCCAACAAGGCCCCTTCGCTTGTATCACCACATCTCTCTATGCGATGAAACCGTGGATTATGGCGCTTCTGTGGCTGCCGCTGTGCTGCAAGGCGCAGAGCGTGGAGCCCGTGCATGTGAACCCCGAAGACCGCGAGGTGAACATGGACAGCGCCACATTCGTGCCCATGGTGAAGGTGAGCCGCGTGCTGCAAGACGGCGACAGCATACCTTACGTTGAATTTGGCAATGTTTACGTTTATCCGCCTGCCGAATTTAAAAATCAAAAGCAGCGCGACAAGTACAACCGGCTGGTGTACAACGTGAAGAAGGTGCTTCCCATTGCGAAAGAAGTGAACCAGATTATCATCGAAACATACGACTACTTGCAAACGTTGCCCAATAAAAAAGCAAAAGACGAGCACCTGAAACGCGTGGAGGCGGACATCAAACAGCGCTACACGCCCCGCATGAAAAAGCTCTCTTACAGCCAAGGCAAGCTGCTCATCAAGCTTGTGCATCGCGAGTGCAACTCGTCGTCTTATCAGCTCGTACAGGCGTTCTTGGGGCCCGTGCGCGCCGGTTTTTATCAAGCATTTGCGTGGACTTTCGGCGCATCGCTCACCAAGAAATACGACCCCGAGGGCGTCGATCGGCTCACAGAGCGCGTGGTGCGCCTCGTGGAAGCAGGGCAATTGTGAGGCNCCGCCGCTATTCTTCGCTAAAAATCACCTGCAAAAGCGTTTGTCCCACCCCCAGCAACGTGTTCTTATCTATGTGCTGCATGTCGTCGTTGACGGTGTGCCACGTGGGCCCGAAATTGCTTTGAGTGCAGTCGGGGTAGTAGGGAATGATGTCGATACATGGGATGCCGGCCAGCTCGTTCACCGGAACATGATCGTCGGTCACGTAGCCTCCTTCGCTGTCGGGAAACATACTGCCATAGCCGGCCGCCTTGGCAGCAGCCCACACGCGGCTCACGATGCGAGGCGCACACCTGACGGAGAAACCCTCGCGGAAGAACCGTGCGCCCTGTCCGCCCACCATATCGAGCAATATTCCGTAGTCGTAGCCGCCGTCGGTCCCCGCTTCTTCAGCGTAATGGCGTGCCCAATGGCGCGCTCCGAGGGCCCACGTCTCCGACGACATCGCCTGATTTTCTTCCCATTGCGGCGTACCCCAGTCTTCGGCGTCAAAGCACACGAAGTCGATATCCACGGGCACACTATCGCAATCGTGCAGCAGACGGGCCAGCTCCAGCATGACGGCCACGCCCGAAGCCCCGTCGTTGGCGGCCATCACGGGCCGGCGGTGGTTGGCTTCGTCGGGGTCGTTGTCGGCCCAGGGCCGGCTGTCCCAATGCGCACAGAGCAAGATTCGGGGGCGACGGCCGGCAGCGATCGAGGTGTCGTCCAATGCACCGGCACTCACCGATGCGGAGTCGGCCGATGCCTCTCCAACGGTCGTGGTGTCGGCGGCTGCCGCCCGCGGTGTGAGCGAAGCAATGATGTTGACGGCNTGGAGCGGCGTGCCGTCGTAGCCCGTGAGCACAGCTTCTTGTCGGGCGACGGTGCAACCAAACTGCTCAAACATTCGGCCTATCCACTCTGCGCAGCGCCGGTGGGCCTCGCTGTTCATGGTGCGCGGTCCGAAATCACACTGCGCGGCACAATAGGCGTAGGCCGAATCGGCCGAAAACTCGATGTTGACGGGCGCTTGTGCGGCAACGGCGTCGTCGGAAGACTGCACCTTGGTGCTCTTGCACGACCACATCAGCAGCGTGGCGGCCGCAACGATGAAGGGCCGCATNAAGCGAAAAATGTCGATGAAATGGGCGTTTTTTGAACCTTTCATGGTGAAATAAAAATCATTGTTCNGCGTCTTTGGCCTGCTGCACCTGTGCCATCACACGCAGCCAGTTGCCGCCCCAGATTTTGCGGATGTCGCGCTCGCTGTAGCGGCGCCGCAACAGTTGNATGGTGAACTGCAGCGCTTCGGATGCATCGGCAAAGCCGCTCACACCGCCGTCGCCGTCGAAGTCGGTGCCCAGCCCCACATGGTCGATGCCCATCACGTGGATGGCGTGCTCCAGATGGTCGATGGCGTCGAGGATAGACGCCTCCCCGCTCTTGCGCAAGAAGCCGGCGTAGAGCGTGGTGTGGGCCACGCCGCCGTGCTCGGCCAATGCCCGCAGCTGCTCATCCGTCAGATTGCGAGGGTGATCGCAAAGGGCGCGGCAGTTGCTGTGACTGCATACGATGGGCTGTTTCGATATCTGGAGAGCGTCAAAGAAGCTCTTTTCGGCGGCGTGAGACATNTCCACGAGCAGCCCGTTCCGGTTCATTTCGATGATTACCTTCTCGCCAAACTGGCTCACGCCATTGTGCGTGTTGCAGCCGCGCGCCGAATCGCAGATGTCATTGTCGCCGTTGTGGCACAGCGTGATATATACAATGCCGCGGCGCGCAAAGTGCTTCACGTTGTGCAGATCGTGGGCCAGCGCCAGCCCGTTCTCTATGCCGAGCATGATGCTNCGGCGCCCTTTGCGCTGGTCTTCATAGAGATCTTGCGGCGTGCGCGCTATGCCGAGATAGCGACTGTTGGAGCGGGCGATGTCTTCTATCTTGTCGAAGATGGCGTTGGCGTAGTCGAAAGGCGTGATATCTTCGCGCTTTGTCCATGCCGCGTCCACCTTTTGGCTGAAGCTCTCCCCCAGTTTGGGTTGCGGCAGGTAGGCCACCATGGTGACGGCTTGCAGGCGCCCGTCGCTCATTTTGTGCAGATCCACGAGCACTCGCGGGTCGCGGCGGTCGAGCCGGATGTCCTTGGCGAAGAACATGGGCGTGTCGCAATGCGTGTCGAGTGTGATGATATGCTGATGTATTTCCTTGGCGCGGCTAAACTCGGCTGCGCGTCTCACGAGCCATTGGAACAGCGGAAGGCCTTCTTCGAGCCACTCGGGATGCCATTGCACCCCCAGAATGCTCTTCTGTTCGGAGCTTTCGATGGCTTCGATGGTGCCGTCGGGGGCGGTGGCCGTCACGTGGAATCGCCGGCCTGGGTCGCTCACGGCCTGATGGTGGAACGAGTTAACGAAGATGGTTTGCGCGTCGTAGAGGCGCCCCAAACGGCTGTTCTTGCTGAGCGTCACGCTGTGTGTGGGCTCGCTCCGGTCGGCATCTTGGCTGTGCTTGATGGCGTTGAGNGAGATGTCCTGCGCCACCTGGCCGTCGAGCGCCATGGCCAGCGTTTGGATGCCGCGGCAGATGCCGAGCATGGGAATCTGGCGATTGTAGGCCATCTGCGTGAGCAAGAGCTCGGGCAGGTCGCGCGTGGCGTTGATGTGGTGCAGCTGGGGCGTGGGCTCCTCCCCTCGCCAGAGGGGGTTGATGTCGCCGCCGCCCGACAGGATGATACCGTCTAGNCGATCGAGCGTGCCCGCCAACACATGCCGATCGGCCACGGGCGGGATGATGACGGGCACGCCGCCGGCCTCCACCACCCTGGCATAATAAGGGCTCCGCAGCGTGGCGTCGAGCCCTTCATAGTTGGCCGTGATGCCGATGAGCGGCCGCGGGTCGCCTTCGGGATACTGCTGATAGACAGCGTTGAGATGCTTTTGCAGGTTGAACACCGGTGTGCTTGTGATGAAGGGTTAGCGCTCGGCTTCGAGCTCGATGGGAATTTCGCGATGGATGCTCTGCTCCAGAGAGATGAGTGTTTCGGTGGACACGACGCCCGGGATGTCCTGCAGCTGATTGTTCAGCAGGTCCATGAGNTGCTCGTTGTCGCGAGCATAGAGTTTCACGAGCATGGTGTAGGGGCCCGTGGTGAAGTGGCAAGCCACCACTTCGGGAATGTGCTGCAATCGCTCCACCACTTGTTTATACATGGAGCCGCGCTCGAGTGTGATGCCCACATAGGTGCACGTGGTGTAGCCCAGCGACTTCGGGTTCACGTTGAACCCCGAGCCGGTGATGACGCCCATGTCGGCCATGCGCTGCACGCGCTGGTGGATGGCGGCGCGCGACACGCCACATACTTCGGCTACGTCCTTGAAGGGCACGCGCGCGTTCTTGGATAGCACTTGGAGAATCTTGCGGTCCAGATTGTCGATTTTGTCCATCGTCGAGTGTGTTTTTAGTGATATTAGGGTTTGTAATTAATGGGCTAATAGGGTTACAAATGTAAGTATAAAAATCAAAACGCGCAACTTTTTGTAAGAAAAAGCGGCGCGTTTTGTGATTTTTTGATTATTTGAGCTGTCGTTATCTGTTGTTTGTTGACTCGATGGCTGTCATTTCGCCGTTTTTCCGGCCGTCTTGGCGGCGGGCTTGGCTGCGGGTTTGGTCTTGCTGATGGCGGCCTTCGGCGTGGGCTTGGGCGCTGNTTTCTTCTTTGTGATGTCGAGCAGCTCCACGGTGAAGATGAGGGTTTCGTAGGGCCGGATGTCCTTTCCGGCGCCGCGCTCTCCGTAGGCCAGCTCTTGCGGGATGTAGAGTTCCCACTTGGAGCCCACGGGCATCATGGAGAGCGCTTCGGTCCAGCCCTTGATGACGCCCGTTGTGCGGAAGGTGGCGGGCTCGCCACGCTCGTAGCTGCTGTCGAAGACGGTGCCGTTGATGAGCCTTCCTTCGTAGTCCACTTTCACCTCGTCTCCCTTCTCGGGGATGGCGCCGGTGCCGGCCTTGAGCACGCGATATTGCAGTCCGCTGGCGGTGGTCTTCACGCCGTCTTTCTTGGCATTGGCTTCGAGAAAGCGGCGCCCTTCGGCTTTCACGGCCTCGGCCTGCGCCTTCTTGGCGGTTTCGCGATGGTTGCGGAAGTAGGTCTCGGCCTCGGTTTGGCTGAAGTGGGTGGTGTCGTGCTGCAGGGCATCGGTGAAGCCGCGATAGAAGGTGGCGTCGTCGATGTCGATGCCCGAACCGCCAAAGTCTGCGTGGGCCGAGGGCAGCATGCGGTCGGTCACCATGCGGGCCACCTGGCGCCCGGCGTCGCGGGCCTTTTGTTCGGGGGTGTCGGGTTGGCGCAGGGCTTCGCTGAATCCCTCAACAAAGTGGGGCATATCTGCCTCTTCCACGCCATATTGCTGCTTCAGAAAGGGCATCAGTCCGTTGGTCATGGCGGCGCCGGCTGCATAGCTGAGCGAGTCGGCCGGCGTGCTCAGTGTCACGGGCTGCGAGGGGGCGGCTGCGGTGGTGGCGACGGCCGTTTTCTTGTCCTTCTTTTTGGCCGTGGCCGGAGTGCAAATGGCGGCACCCATCGCAAGGATGAGTGCCGTCATGATGAGTTGTTTCATNGCGCTTTACTTGTTGACGTCGATAAGTTCGATCTTGAACACCAGTGCCGAGAACGGCTTGATCTTGGACTGCTGGCGCTCGGCGTAGGCTTGCTCCTGGGGGACCACCACTTCCCAAACCGAGCCGGCGGGCATGTGAGTCAGCGCTTCGATCCATCCCGGAATCATCTGGTTCACGCGCGTCTTCATGGGTTTGCCGCGCTCATAGCTGCTGTCGAACACTTCGCCATCAATGGTCTTGCCCTCATAGTTCACAGTGATTTTGCTCGTGTCGGCGGGCACTTCGCCGTTGCCTTCCTTGATCACGCGATAGAGCACGCCGTTTTTGAGCTCCTTCACGCCCTCGCCTTTCTTATATTTGGCAATGAAGGCTTCGCCGGCCTTCCTGTTGTCGCCAAACTTTTTCTCGGCTTCTTTGGCGCGGATGGCACGCATCTTGTCTTGCACAATCCCCATCGCCTGCTCGTTGGTCATCAGCCCATTCTTGCCCGTGGTGCCGGCCACGAAGGCGGCCATGAAGTTTTTCAGCGAGATGGTCTGCGTGGAATCCTCTCCAAACACCTCGTGATTGATGCCCGGNATCATTTGGTTGGCGATTTGCTGGCCAATCTGGATGCCGGCGTAGTATGCGGCCTGCTTCTTGTCATCGCCGGCGTTGGCGCCGTCGTTGAGACCCTTGATGAAGTCGTTCATGTAGGCCGTGTCAACGCCCAGGCGCTCCACGAGATACTCTTTGAGGCCCTGCGTCTGCGCCATNCCTATGGCATAGCTCAGGGTGTCCACGTCGTTTTGAAGGTTGGCCTTCGGGGTGCCGGTGCTGCACGATGTTATCGTTGCAGCGGCAATAGCCATGGCGGCTACGATGTTACTCTTTTTCATGTCTTGCTTATGTGTTAGATTTCGATTGCTTCACTATTGTGCGCTCTGCCCNCGGCTACAGCACTTCGAGCAGTTCCACGTCGAAGATGAGCGCCGCATACGGCGGAATGCTGCTGCCCGCACCGCCAGGGCCGTAGCCCAGCATGTGGGGAATGAAGAAGCGCGTCTTGCCGCCTTCCTTCATCAGCTGAAGACCCTCGGTCCAGCCCGCTATCACCTGCTGCAGCCCAAACACGGCCGGTTCGCCACGCTGCACGCTGCTGTCGAACACCGTGCCGTCGGTCAAGAATCCCTCATAGTGGCAGCGCACACGGTCGGTGGCCTTGGGCGCGCGGCCCGTGCCCTCTTTCAGCACAATATATTGCAGCCCGCTGGGCGTCACCTGCACACCGTCCTTCTTGGCATTCTCCGCCAGATAGCGCTCGCCTTCCTCCTTGGCAGCCTTGCCCTTCTCGGCGCGCTCCTTGTTGAGTTTCTCCTCTTGTGCCTGAAAAAACTGCTGCACCAGCTGCTGCGCCTCACGGTGATCCATCTTCAAAGGTTGATGACCCAGCACGTCGCGGATGGCGGCGGCAAAATCGTCGATATTGAGGCCCTCGATGTTCATCTGCGCCAATTGCTGGCCGATGCCAAGGCCCAAGCCGTAGCTCAATTTGTCCATTGTGATCGTAAATTGGTGAAAAACTCTTGCAAAGTTACGTCTTTTCTTCGAACAAAGCACGGATTGTCGAAATAAATTTGTATTTTTGTGCATTATTAATACAGCACAACATGAAGAAAATAGTAGTACTCACCGGCGCCGGAATGTCCGTGGAAAGCGGGCTAAGCACCTTTCGCGACGCCGACGGACTGTGGGAAAACTATCCCGTGGCCCGCGTAGCCACCCACGAAGGCTGGGAGCGCGACCCCGACTATGTGAACGCCTTCTACAACATGCTCCGCACCAAATATGCCGACGTGCAGCCCAACGAAGGCCACCGCCTCGTGGCCGCCCTAGAGCAACGCTACGACGTGAGCGTGGTCACCCAAAACGTGGACAACCTCCACGAACTGGCCGGCTCCTCGCACGTGGTTCATCTGCACGGCGAACTCCTCAAGGCCTGCTCCTCGCGCGACGTNGACAACGAGCGCTTCCACGTCACCCTGGGNCCCGACCGCCCCACCATAGCCCCCGGCGAACGGGCAGCCGACGGCTCGCTGCTGCGCCCCTTCATCGTGTTCTTCGGCGAAGGCGTGCCCAACATCTCCGTGGCCGCCGACCTCGTGGCCAAGGCCGACATCCTCATCGTCATCGGCACATCGCTCGTGGTGTATCCAGCCGCCGGACTGCTCCACTACGCCCGTCCCGGCGNGCCCATCTATCTCATCGACCCCAANCCCTCGGTGGGCAGCGGCATGGCCAGCGTCACACACATCCAAAAAGGCGCCTCGGAAGGCATGCGCGAGCTCTCCAGCCAACTCATGGCCGACTGATTGCCACCCCAAAAGCGCCAGTCGCAATCCCCCGCGGCAGTAGGATGCCATTTCGAAAGCACGGGCCACAACTCCCGCNGCGGCAGGATGCCACCACAAAACCGTCAATCACAANCCNTCGTGGCGGCAGACCGCACAACAGCTCGCCACGCCCTATTGCGCACGCAGTCGCCACCAGCCACGGCGCCGGCCNCGCGCCCTNTCGGCTCCTGCCGCCACTCGCTCCGCCGCNGGCCCCATCCACAACANGCAAAACCGGCGGTCTTGCCATTGCAAGCCGCCGATTTTGCGTTCACCCTCCACCGCTTTTGCCCCTGCCAGCCGCCGCCCCCACCTCCACTCCCTCGTGATTTCATCTTCACCCCTCAATAGTTTCGCGTTCATCCGTCAATGGTTTCGCATTGGCCCGCCGGTAGTTTCACGTTCATAAACCATTGATTTCATCTTCACCCGTCAATGATTTCGCGATGGCCAGCCATTGGTTTCGCATTCGCAATCCACCGCCCTTAGATAATTAAGTTAATAAAGTAATTGAATTAAGTTATTAAGGTAATATAATTAAGTTAATAGCTTAATTGTCGCTATCCAATGGTTTTCGAACGCGAAACCAATGGATAGCCATCGCGAAACCATTGGCGGGCCAACGCAAGGGCGCCGGATGGCGTTTCGAAAATCAATGACGGGGAAGCGCGAAGACAATGACAAACGGATGACGGAACAACAAAAAACGGGTGATGGAACAACAAAAAACAAACGCGAAACCGGCGGCTTCGCGTTCTCAAATCAATCTGAAGAACTATTCCAGGCGGATGTTTTCCACGTCCACTTGCTCGTGGAGAAACACTTGGGCCGTTTCTTTGAAGCGGTCGGGGCTCTCGGTGGTGAGATAGTGCACGCCGCCGCCGCGGGTGAGGCGCGCCGCCATTTCGGGATGATGGTCGAGATAGCGGCTCAGCGATGCGGCCACATACTCGCCTTGGGGCATGATTTTCACGCCGCGCGGCGTGTGCTCCAGGATGCTGTTGATGAGGAGGGGATAGTGGGTGCAGCCCAGTATGATGGTGTCTATCTGCGGGTCGAGGAGCATCAGTTGGCTGATGCGCTTCTTCACAAAGTAGTCTGCGCCAGGGCTATCTGCCTCGTTGGCTTCCACAAGGGCAGCCCAGAGGGGGCACGCCACCCCGCTCACCACGATGTCGGGCGAGAGCTTTTGTATCTCGAGATTGTAGCTTTCGCTGCGGATGGTCCCCTCGGTGGCGAGGATGCCGACGTGGCGCGTGGCAGTGATGTCCCCCACCGCTTCGGCCGTGGGGCGGATGATGCCGAGCACGCGGCGCGTGGCGTCCCACTGCGGAAGATCGTGCTGTTGGATGGTGCGGAGGGCCTTGGCGGATGCCGTGTTGCAGGCCAACACCACCAGCGGGCAGCCCATAGCGAAGAGCTGTTCAACGGCCTGCCGCGTGAAGCGGTACACCACATCGAAGGAGCGCGAGCCGTAGGGAGCTCGCGCGTTGTCGCCCAGATAGAGGTAGTCGAACTGCGGCAGCGTCTGGCGCATGCGGTGGAGGATGGTCAGTCCGCCGTAGCCCGAGTCGAAAATGCCTATCGGGCCAGGGCTATTGGGAAAGGCTTTGCTTGACATACTCGGTGATGTCGAGGCCTTGTGCGGGGTCGGCATAGGGCACGGCCTGCGCATCGGTGTTGAACACGCACGAGAGTCCCTCGCGCCGGCTCACGTCGGCAATAGCGCTGGCCAGCCGCTTGTGGGCNGGGGCCATGGCTTCTTGCTCGGCTTGCCGGAGGAGTCGGCGGGCTTCCTCCTTGAAGGCGAGGTTTTTCTGCATGAGTTCTTGAAGCTCGCTCTGCCGCTTGTTGCGGATGGAGGGGGCGAAATCNGCGCGTCCCTCCAGGAATTCTTCATACTTCCGGTTGAACTCTTCTTCGGCCCGCTTCATCTCCGCGTCGTATTGCGCCCTCAGTTTTTCGATGCCGGCGCGGGCGTCGGCATATTCGGGCGTGGCCTGCAACGCTTCGTTGTAGGCTATCAGTCCAAACCTGTTCTGCGCGCCGGCCATGAGGGCCAGCGCGCAGAAGAGGATGCAGAGTGAGGCTCTTCTCATTATTTAATCTTCTGTATCTCCGATTTAACGTCGGCCGTTACATCCTTAGACAGCGTGGCGCTGATGTAAGGGATGCTCTGCGCCTGCATGATGTACACGTAGCCTCCGTTCTTCCCGACGCTCTCGATGGCTTTCATCATCTTTTGTTGGATGGGCGCCATCTTCTCTTGTTGAAGCTTCTGGAAGGCCTGCGCGTTGTCTTGTTGTGCNTGTTGGAACTTCTGATACAGGTCTTGAAGGTTCTTTTCGGTCTCNTCCTTCTTGGTCTGATTCATTGTCGCTGCGGTCTTCTGATACTCGTCGGCTTTGCGCTGAATCTCGTCCTGCATGGTCTTGAGCTCGTTTTCATACTCTTGAGCCTTGGCTTTGAGGTCGGCCTCGGCGCGGGTGTACTCGGGCATGGACGACATCACGGCTTCGAGATCTACGTGTCCGAACTTCTGTGCGAATGCGGCCATGGGAGCCAGCATCATCAGCATGAATAAAATTTTCTTCATTTCTGTCTTTCGTTTTTTGATGATTATTGTTTGTGTTTATATTGTCTGCGGAATCAGTCGGCAGAGTAGCCGAGCTTGGAGAGCACCTCGTTGGAGATGTCCACCTTGGGGGAACCGTAGATGATTCCGGTGTCGGAGGCGCGGTCGATGACGAGCGAATAGCCGCGCAGGTCGCTGATTTCCTTCACGGCGTTGTAGATTTCCTCCTGGATGGGCGTCATCAGCGACTCGCGCTTCTTGTAGAGTTCGCCTTCCGGACCAAAGTATTTGCGCTTCAAGTCTGCCGCGCTCTTCTCCTTTTGCATGATGGCTTCCTGCTTGGCTTTCTTCTGCTCTTGCGAGAGGAACACCACTTCGTTTTGATAATTCTTGTACATGGTTTGTGCTTCGGTGGTGAGCGCCTCGACCTCGGCCTGCCATTTCTTCGACACTTGNGCGAGCTGTTCGTTGGCTCGTTCATAGGCGGGGACATTCTTAAGTATGTACTCCATGTCCACCAATGCGAACTTTTGTGCTGAAGCGCTGAGGGCCACGAGGACCAGCGCCATGGTTGCGATCATCTTTTTCATAGGGGTGTGCTTTGTTGCGTTAATGTTGTTGGATGATATGGTTGTTAGAATTCTTGTCCGAGAACAAAGTGGAACTGCGAGCCGCCCTTGGTGCCATACACTTTGTCGAAGCCGTAGGCCCAGTCGATGCCCATCAGTCCGACCATGGGCAGGTAGATGCGAACGCCCACTCCGGCGGAGCGCTTCATGTCGAAGGGATTGAAGTATTTGGGCGAAGTCCACGCGTTGCCGGCTTCGGCGAACGTCAGTCCGTAGATCGTAGTGTTGCCGAGAAGGAACGGATAGCGAAGCTCCACGGTGAAGCGATCGTAGGCATAGCCTTCGTAGCCGTAGGGGGTGAGCGATCCGTTGTCGTAGCCGCGCAGTCCGATGGTCTCCTCCGCGTAGCTCGTAGAGTAGCCCGACATGCCGTCGCCGCCCATGTAATAGGTTTCGAAGGGCGACTTCTTGTTCTTGTTATAGTAGCCCAGAATGCCCATTTCGATACGTGTCATGAGCACGAGACACTTCGAGCCGCCGGTGAGTGCGGTGAAGGAACGGCCCTTGAATTTCCACTTGTGATATTCTATCCAGCGGTACTTTTTCTGTTGTTCCTCGGTGTAGGTGGCCGACGTGGCGTCGGTGGCGAGGTTGGCATAGTCCACGTTGTCGAAGAGCGACCATGGGGGCGTGATGGTGACGCTCGCCAGGAAGTCGGAGCCTCGGCGGGGGAACAGCTGGTTGTCGGTGGAGGTGCGCGAGAGCGTGACGCCCAGATTGATGTTGTTGCAGTTGCCGGTGTTGACGAGGAAATAGCGCCAGTTCTTCAGCATATACCGCGTATAGGAGAGCTGTATGCCCAGCTGGAAGTAGTCGTCGGGCCAGCGCAGGCGNTTGCCCCACCCTATGCTTGCTCCGAACAACTGGATATATTTGTCGGGATCGTAGTAGTTTTCGTAGCTGTTGTAGTAGCTCGAGCCATAGCCATAGTAGTAGCTATAGTAGTTGTTGAAGTAGGAACTGTTGTAGTAGTTGCTTGAAACGTCGGTCTGTTTCGAGTAGTATGCGCCCACCGAGAACTGAATGGGGCGCTTGCCGCCCAGCCATCCGGTGGAGTATCCCACGTTGTATGACTGATAATAGGTGCCGTTGGTTTGTGCGCTGATCGACAACACTTCGCCGTCGCCCACGGGGAGGATGCCTCGCCGCTCGGAGTTTTTGCGGAAGAGATTGCGCATGGAGAAGTTGTTCAGCTTGAGCCCCACGCGGCCGATGACGCCGGTTTGGCCCCAGCCGAGCGAGAATTCTATCTGGTCGTTTGACTTCTGCACGAGGTTCCAATTGATGTCCACGGTGGAGCCGTCTTCGTAGTTTGGCTGCACGTCGGGAATGGCCTGCTCGGGGTCGAAGTGTCCCATCGAGGCGATGTCGCGCTGGGTGCGGATGAGTGCTTCCTTGGAGAACAGGTCGCCGGGCTTGGTGCGCAGTTCGCGTCTCACCACGTTTTCATAGAGCCGGTCGTTGCCGTTGATGCGCACATGGCTGATGTGGGCTTGCTGCCCCTCACGGATACGCATTTCGAGATCCACGGAATCGCCCACGATGTTCACCTCTGTGGGTGTGAGATCGTAGAAGAGATAGCCGTTGTTCCAATAGTTGTTGCCCACGGCATCGTCGTCTTCGCGGAGTCGTTTTTCAAGGAGCTTCTGGTCGTAAACGTCTCCTTTGTTCATGCCTAGCTGGCGCGAAAGCACATCTGTGGAATAGACGGTGTTGCCCACCCACGTGATGTTGCGAATGTAATACTTCTTGCCTTCGTCCACTTTCATGTAGATGTTGACGTGGTTGTCGTCCACATTCCAAACCGAATCTTCGAGGATGACGGCGTCGCGGTAGCCGAGNTCGTAGTATTTNTTGATTAGATTTTCTTTGTCTTCCTTGTAGCGCTCNGGGGTGAATTTCTTGGATTTCAAAAACGAGCTCAGCTTGCCGGCCTCGTGCGTTTTGGCGAGCACGCCTTTCTTAAACAGTCCTCCTTTGATGCGTTTTGTGGAGAGATTGCTGTTGCCGTCAATGATGATGTCGCGCACTTTCATCTTATCTTTCTTGTCAACGGCAACGTCGAGGATCACTTGGCCCTTGTTCGAAACGTCGTCGCGCTGCACGATAGAGATGTCGGCGTTCTTGTATCCCTTCTCGTCGAAGTACTTTTTGGCAAGTATTTTCGCGCGGTCTATCATGTTGGGGGTAATCTGCGCGCCTTTCAGGAGCCCCAGTTTTTGCTCCATATCTTCGCGCTCCGACTTTTTCAGTCCGATGTAGTTGATGTTGCTCACCCTTGGCCTTGTGGTCAGATGGATGTGGAGATAGATGTTGTTGCCAATGAGCGAGTCGGCCGTGATGGCCACTTTCGAGAACAGTCCGTGCTTCCAATAGCGCTTCACGGCGTCGGTGATGGCGGCGCCGGGCACTTCGATTTCCTGCCCCACNGTGAGGCCCGAGATGCCCGTGAGCACGTAGTCTTCGTATCCTTCCACGCCCGACACGGCTATTCCGGCAATGGTGCACGAGCGGGGCGTGCCGGCATAGCTGATGTCNGGATTGATGATTTTCTCTTGAGCGTTGGCGGCGAGGCAGGCCAGGGCCATTGCTGCCGTCATGATGATGCTATATTTTTTCATTCTCTACTTGTTCTTCTGTTTTGCCGAAACGGCGCTGGCGGCCTTGATAGTCTGCTATGGCGCGATGGAGATCTTCCTCGCCGAAGTCGGGCCAATAGGTGTCGCAGAAATACAATTCCGCGTAGGCAGCCTGCCACAACAGGTAGTTGCTTATTCGCAGTTCGCCGCCGGTGCGTATCAGCAGCTCCGGATCGGGCATTGCTCGTGTCTCCAGATGCTCGCTCACGGTGGTCTCCGTGATGTGNGCGGCCGCTGCNNGGGCGCTCTCGCGATCGGGGGCGATGTCGATGATTTCGCGGGCGATGTCTCGCGCGGCCTTGGCTATTTCCCACCGCCCCGAGTAGCTCAGGGCCAGCACCACGGTCATGGCGCTGTTGGCGGCNGTGTTGTCGATGGTGCGCTGGATGGCGGTGTGCACCTCATTGGGCAGTCGGTCGAGATCGCCAATCACCTGCAGGCGCACATTGTTTTTCATGAATATCTCGTCTTCGAGCGAGGTGAGCACGAGGCCCATCAGGGCGGCCACCTCGTCGGCGGGGCGGTTCCAGTTTTCGGTGGAGAACGTGTAGAGGGTGAGATACTTCACGCCGAGGCGCACACATTCGGCGGTGATGCGCCTCACAGTCTCCACTCCGGCCTGGTGGCCGCAGGTGCGGTCTTTGCCGCGCTCGGTGGCCCAGCGCCCGTTGCCGTCCATGATGATGGCGATGTGGCGGGGTATGCGGTTGTGGTCCAACTTGATGGTGGTCTCCATATCTATTCGTCGTCGTTATGACAAGTGTTGCATTTGGCCATGAAGCTGTAGGTCAGCGTGAGCTGCAGGCAATGATATCCGTCGGCGTTTTTGAAGGGGCCCGAGCTCTCCACGTAGTAGGGGTCTTTCACGCCGTCGAGCTTGTCGCTCAGCGAGAAGTGTATCGCCCACTCCAGTCCCACGTTNAGACGGTCGCCCACTCTGTATTTCACGCCCAGCCCCACCGGCAGATTGCCCGTGAAAGTGCTCGTGTCGCCGGTTTTGGCATACGTGCCGCCGAATCCCAAAAACACGAACGGNGTGAGCCTTTGTGCCCCGCGATAGTCGCGACCGGTGCCGTAGGGCCAGAAGTTGTATTCGAACACCACGTCGAGCCCGGCNAGCTTGCTGTCAAACTCATACGGCGTTTCGGCGTAGTCGGGGTAGTAGGTGGCCAGATCGGTGGACTTGCCCTTCAGCTTGCCATACATCAGATTGGCCTTCAGCCCCATGCGGGGATTGAAGTTGCGCCTCACCACCAGGCTCGCCATGGGCTGCATACACTTGGTGAACTTGCGATTGAAATCGCCCAGATAGCCCACCATGCCCACGCCGGCTCCGGCCTCCATCAGGTATTCCACATCGCCCTGTGCGCGGGCGGTGCTCACCGTGGAGAGTGCCATCATCAGCAGCACCAAGCTCTTCTTTATCGTCATCCGGCAGATGAAAATTAGTGGTGAATGTGTGTCTGTGCGCCATGCCACCCGCCTATTCGCGGAAGGCCGTCTGCACATTTTCGATGCTATATTGTCCTTGTTTGCCGCGCCATATCTGCCCCGTGCCTTCACACACGAGCCACAGATAGCCGTTGCTGTCCACCAACATCGTTACATTGGTGGCCGACGTGTCGAAGTCTTCGGGCAGCTGGAAGCCGTCGCCCGTGTGCCACGATATGCCATTGTCGCGGCTCACATACATGGCCGAATAGGCCTCCTCCGTGCATTTGTCGAGCCCAGCGCCGCCGATGGCCACCAGATAGCTGCTGCCATAGCGCACCACCTGGAGCGCGCTCAGCTTGGGCAGGCGATAGCGATTGTCGTTCTCGTTGGCCACGCGGCTCCATTCGCCCGCTGCAGCGCCCTCGGCAAAGCAGTCGCGCTTGGTCCACGCCACGGCATACTCCGCGTCGGCACTCCCCGTTCCCACGAGCACCACCAAGTCGGTGGAATCCTTTGCCGGCGAGAGCGCCACGCTGCAAAAGTTGACATTGTCGTCGGGCAGCCACGACGCATCGTCGTCTAACGCCTCTTCGCTCCACGAGCTACCGCCGTCCGACGATTTCATCAGCGCTCCGCNGTCTATCTTATACTGGTTGCTGCTGGCGCCAAAACTCACGCCTTCGGGCACCTCCGTCCCCGCCGGCATCAGCGTCCACAGCATCGTGTCGGCCGGCTCCTGGTGCACATTCACCGTCACTGTGTAGGAGCGATAGGCCGCGCCACTCGACGCATAGACACGATAGGTGCGGGGCACGGTGAAGTCGATGGAGTCCGACGACGAATAGGCCCGCAGCGAGTCGCCGCTCAGGTTGAGCAGATACACCGCGCCGGAGTTCTTCGAATAGATCGTCGTCACCACCCGCGACACGTCGGTGCCGTAGGGAAGCGAATCGGGGTTATAGATTTCGCCCGTCGCCTGGTCGATATAAAACTTATACGCGCTGCCGGCCACGGTGGTCTTATACGTGCTATCGGTCACACCATCTGAGGCCTTTCGCGTGAGATAACGATTGAGCGTGCCCAGCGAGAACGACGTTATCGCCGTGTCGTTGTAGGTCACCGTCTCCGTGTCGTCCGAACTCAGACAGGCCGTCAGCAGCGATGCTGCAAGCGCCAACCACGTGGCATGTTTCACTATCTTCATTGCAATGAAATTCTGATAATACCGTGCAAAGGTAAATACATTTCGCTAAAAAAACGGCTAAATGACTGCTTTATTATTGATTTTATGATTTGCAACAATTTTTTTAACCTTATTGCAGCCTTCTTTTGCCCCCATTTTTGCCATCCGTCGCCGCCAGCCCTGCACCCCCAGCGCGACACCCCTCCACGCCCCGCGCCCCGCACTGCCGGCCGAAAAGCTCCATCCTACCGAGCGAAAATCCACGACCTTTCGACTGAAAATCCGCAATTCACAACCTCGCGGGTGCCGCCCTTGCCTTCGCCCACCAGCAGATTCGCGATGGCCCATCAATGGTTTCGCGATGGCTATCCATTGGTTTCGCGATGGCTATCCATTGGTTTTCGACAATTAAGTTATTAACTTAATTATATTACCTTAATAAGTTAATTATATTACTTTATTAACTTAATTATCCAAGGGCAATGGATGGCCCGTGCGAAACTGCCGATTAAAGTGCGCGAGGGCAAGGGCGGAAAAGGGCGAAAGTGGCAGGCAGGGATTGAAAGAGGGGCGGAGGAAAAGAGTGAGAACGGCGGCGAGACAACAAAAAACCGCCGGCGAGCAGGCGCATGGGCGCCGCTCACGGGCGGATGGTGTGGGGCCGGTGAAGGATGGGGCCGGCGGGCATAGGCGGCATGGGCGCTGCCAATGGTCAAGACCTGTGGCGGGCGGGGATGCCGCCGCGGCTCAGTATTTGAAGGAGCTGCCGCCAAGAAACTCGCGCAGGAGCGAGGTGGGGGGCAGTTGTCTTGCGGAAACGGGGGCGAAATAGCGCAGGAATTTGAGCAGACGATAGGCCTCNGCGTATTCCTCGCAGCTTTCGGGCACTTGCTCCAACACGGGGATGGCCTGCTCGCGGATGACGGAAAACTCGTAGAGCATGGCCGTGTTGAACATGGCGTCGCAGTTTTCTTGGCACGGGAATATCCACTTCTCTTCGCCGGCGCGCACCGACGGCCAACGGTGAATCGTGTCGCGGGCCGACGCTCCGCGATACTTGTTGTCGCGCACGATGCGGCGCAAGAGCCGGTTGTCTGTGGTGGGGATGTAGTTGTGGTCGTCGAGCAGGATGCTCGTGAGCGCCGACGCGTAGATGCGAAACTTGCGANGGTCGTCTATTTGTTCGGTGAGCATGGGGTTGAGCGCGTGGATGCCTTCGAGGATGAGCACCTCGTTGGGGGCGAGGCGAAGCAGTGGCCCGCCATCGGGAATGCTGCGCCCCGACTGGAAGTCGTAGCGGGGGAGCTGCACCTGCTGCCCGTTCATGAGGTCGTTGAGGTGGCGATTGAGCAGGTCGATGTCAAGGGCGTAGATACTCTCGTAGTCGAGTTCGCCATGCTCATCCTTGGGGGTTTTGTGTCGATCCACAAAGTAGTCGTCGAGCGAGATGGCCACCGGCTTCACGCCGCACGCCATGAGCTGGATGGACAGACGCTTGCTGAAGGTGGTCTTGCCCGATGACGACGGACCGGCAATCAACACGAGTTTGCATCCGTCGCGCTCGGCTATTTGCTCGGCCATGCGGGCTATTTTCTTTTCTTGCAGGGCCTCNGAGACGTTGATGAGCCTTATGGCGTCGCCGCGCTCCACGGCTTCGTTGAAGTCGCCCACGGTGCGCACGCCGAGCAAGCCTTGCCACCGGTGATGCTCCAGGAAGGTGTCGAACATCTTTTCCTGCTTGACGAGGGGTGCGAGCTCTTCGGGATTGTCGCGCGATGGTATGCGGAGAAGCAGTCCGTCGTTGTACTTCTCAAGACCGAAGAGGTAGAGTTGCGAAGTGTTGGTCAACAGGGTTCCGTAGAAGTTGTCTATGTATCCATCGAGGTCATAGTAGATGCAATAGAGGGCGTGGCTGCTGCGCAGGAGCTTGGCTTTCTGCACATCGCCGAGCCTTTCGAAGCGGGCTATCACCTCGTCGGTGGGGCTCTCGTGGCGCGAGAAGGGCAGCGCGGCGGCAATGAGCTGCTGCATGCGGGAGCGCAGGGCGGCCACATCGGCCTCGGTGACGGGGCGCCCGAGCTGCAACTCGCAATAGAATCCGTTGCTCACGGGAATGCTGATGCGCACCANGGCGGGGCCGAAGAGGTCTTTCACCGCCTTGCAGAGCACGAGAAAGAGCGAGCGGGTGTAGGCGCGCTGGCCGGAGGGNGAGGTGATGTCGAGGAATTCCACGTCTTTGTTGCGGAACACTTGGAAGTGCATTCCCTCCACCTTGTTGTTCACCCGCGCCGAGATGGCACCGTGCGGCATTTGGAGGTCGAGATCAGAAAAAATGTCAGAAAGTGTGACGCCCGTTGGGTATTCTGCAGTTTTTTTGTTATTTTTGCAGCGGATTTTCACGAAGGATGTTGTCATGCGTGTTGNTATTAGAGTTTAACATTGCGACCGCTAAGGTACGACATTAATCGCGAACGTCCAAGAAAATGATGTTACAAAAGCATTAAACTTATGTCTATTTGGATTTTTTTCAAGCTCATTGGCTCGCTTGCCCTGCTGATGTATGGNATGAAAAGCATGAGCGAGAGCTTGCAGAAGATGGCCGGCTCGCAGCTCCGCCACGTGTTGCAGGCCATGACCACCAATCGCTTCACGGGCATGCTCACCGGTGTGTTTGTCACTGCCGCCGTGCAATCGTCAACGGCGACAACGGTGATGACCGTGTCGTTTGTCAACGCCGGACTGCTCACGCTGGCACAAGCCATCTCTGTTATCATGGGCGCGAACATCGGCACCACGCTCACGGCGTGGATCATGTCGGCCGGATTCTCGTTCAACATCACAGACTTTGTTTACCCCGCCTTTGTCGTCGCCATCATTCTCATCTATAATAAGAAGCGCAAGAATGTAGGCGACTTTTTGTTTGGCATTGCTTTCATGTTCCTCGGACTGGGCACGCTGCGACAAACGGGAATAGATATGCACCTGGGCGAGAACCAAGCGGTGCTCGATTTCTTCTCGAGCTTCGACCCCAATTCGTTCATCACCACCATCACGTTCCTCATCATCGGCGGCATTCTCACCATGTGCGTGCAGTCGAGCGCGGCGGTGATGGCCATCACGATGATTCTCTGTTCGAGCGGCGTGCTGCCCATCTATCAAGGCATTGCGCTGGTGATGGGCGAGAACATCGGCACCACCGTGACGTCAAACCTCGCAGCGCTCACCGCCAACACGCAGGCGCGCCGCGCCGCACTGGCTCACATGCTGTTCAATCTCTTCGGNGTGGTGTGGATCTTGTTCGTGTTTAAGCCCTTCGTCAACTTTGTTTGCGGACTCGTGGGCTACGACACCGAGATGACCAAAGAGGCAGTGGGCGCCGCCGTGTTCCTCAAAAACGCAGCCAAACTTAGCTTCGTGTTGGCCGCCTTCCACACGTGCTTCAACGTGGCCAACACCGCTATTCTCATCTGGTTTATCCCACAAATCGAGCGCGTGGTGTGCCGCATCATCAAGTCGAAGAGCCAAGACGAAGAGGAAGACTTCCGCCTGCGCTTCATCTCGACGGGCATCATGGAGACGCCCGAGCTCTCTGTGCTCGAGGCTCAGAAGGAGATTACGTCGTTTGCGGAGCGCATCCAGCGCATGTTCGGCATGGTGCGAGAGTTGCTCGTAGAGAAGGATCCGCAAGCTTTTTCAAAGATCTTCACGCGCATCGAGAAGTACGAAAGCATCTCAGACAACATGGAATTGGAAATCGCCACCTATCTCGATCAAGTGTCAGACAACCACCTGTCGGACGAAACAAAGGCGAAAATCCGCGCCATGCTCCGCGAAATAAGCGAGATAGAAAGCATCGGAGACTCTTGCTACAACATGGCCCGCGCCATCAGCCGCAAGGTGCAAGGAAAGCAAGAGCACTTCACCGACGATCAATACAACCACATGTTCCAAATGATGGACCTCACCAACGAGGCCCTCACCGCCATGAATAAGCTGATGTCGGGAAGGAAAGACGAATTCGATATCAATCATTCGTTCAACATCGAGAACGAGATCAACAACTTCCGCAACCAGCTGAAGAGTCAGAATATCGCCGACGTGAACAACCATGTTTACACGTATGGCATTGGCACCATCTACATGGACATCATCAGCGAATGCGAGAAATTGGGCGACTATGTGGTGAACGTGGTGGAGGCGCGCATGGGCGTTCGACAGAAAAACGCTTAGCCTGCCCATCGNTCGTCGCCACTTCGCGCGCGCACGCGTACATATNTTATATATGTATGCGTGCGCGCTGCTTTTTCAGAAATGGTGGCGGAAGAACGGGGCGATGGCGCCGAAGCATCTCGGGGCCACTGTCGATGCATCATNTGGGCGGGCCGGGCNCATCATTCAAACGGGATTAGCGCATCACTTGGGCGAGAATGGCGCATCACCTNGGCGNGATTGNCGCGTTGTCAAGATGCGGGTTTTTGCTTCGCGCGGTGCTCTTTGGGCGTGTCGCCATACTTCTGGCGGAAACACTTGGTGAAGTATCCTGGGTCGCGGAAGCCCACGGCATAGGCCATTTCGGCCACTGTCATGTCGGTGGTTTCCACCAGCGAAAGAGCCTTGGCCAGCCGCACTTCTTTCACCAGATCGGCGGGCGCGAAGCCCGTGAGGCTCTTCAGTTTCTTGAAAAACGCGCTGCGGCTGAGGCCCATTTCCTCGGCCAGCGTGTTGATGTTGAAGTCATCGCGCTTCAAATTCTCCTCGATAACGGTGTTCACGCGCCTCACAAACTCGATGTCTTTCTTCACCAGATGATTCTCATAGTCGCTGTCGTCGGGCGCGGCGGCGCCGTTCTTTTCGGCCGAGAGCACCATTTTGCGCTGGAAGATGCGTTGTTCTTCGAGCAGCTGGTTGATGCGCGCCTGCAACAGTTCCCCCGAGAAAGGCTTCGTGATGTAGGCGTTGGCGCCGGCCTCNATGGTCTGCATGTGAACCTCATCCCCCTGTTTGGCCGTGAGAATAATCACGGGGATGTGCGACACATTGAAGTCGCGGCGCAGGCGGCGCAGCAGTTCCATGCCGTCCATTCTCGGCATCATCAAGTCGCTCACCACGATATCGGGATGATATTGGTACACCTTTTTGAGGCCTTCTTCGCCGTCGTGCGCCGTCAACATGTTGTATTTGTCTTGCAATTGCAGGCAGAGCATGCGACAGAGATCCACGTTGTCTTCCACCAAGAGCAGCGTGGGCAGCCGGTCGTTGAGCGTGGACGGCTGGTCGTCGGCCGTTGCTGCGGCGGTGTCGTTGCCCTCGTTGGTGGATTCTTCTCTCTTGTTGTTGAGCGGCAGNTCCACGATGAAGGCCACGCCGCGCTCTTGGTTTTCGGCGCGAATGGTGCCGCCGTGCATCTGCATAAACTCTCGCGAGAGCGACAGCCCTATGCCGGTGCCCGTCACCGATGTGTCGTCGGCGCGGTTGTCGGCCTGCGCAAATCGCTCGAAGATGGCCTCCAGCTTGTCTTCGGGAATGTTGGCGCCATCGTCTTCCACCCTTATCACGGCCAGCGAACGGTCGTCGTTTTCTTCGAGCGAAACGGTGATGTTGCCGCCCTCGGGTGTGTATTTGAAAGCGTTGTTCACCAGATTGTTCATCACCACACCCATCTTTTGCGCATCGCAAACGGCCAGGATGTGCTCCTCGGGCAGCTGGAATTCGTAGCTGATGTCGCGGTCTTTGGCATGCACGCGATACTCCTGTTGAAGCGTTTCCAGCAGGGCGTTGAGGTCGGTGAGCGTGGTGTGGAGTTCCATTTTCCCGTTTTGCACCTTGCGAAAGTCGAGGATTTGGTTCACCAGTTGCAGCATCTTCTTGGCGTTGCTGTCTATCAGTGAAAGATATTCGCGGCCCTCGGGCGTGAGCCGTTCGCGCTTCTTGAGTTCCTCGATGGGGCTCTTGATGAGCGTTAGGGGCGTGCGCAGCTCATGACTGACATTGGTGAAGAATCTGATTTTCAGCTCCGCCAGACGGTCGTTCACGTAGGTTTCGTTGCGCATTCTGATGAGATAGCCCGCCAAGCGGAACGCTCCGTAGATCAGCGCCAGCAGCAACAGCGCATACACGGCATAGGCCCATCCCGTGGCCCACCACGGCGGNAGCACGCGTATCTGCAGCGCCAGCTCGCCCTCGCCGGCGCCCTGTGCTTTCACGCGGAAGGTGTAGNGGCCCGGCGGCACGTTGGCATACGATGCGTTTCTNTTGTTGCCGCTCTCGTGCCACTGCCGTTCGTAGCCCTCCAGTATGTAGGCATAGGCCGTCTGGTTGTGGTCGATGTAGTTGAGCGACGCGAATTCCACGGCAAACATGTTTTGNTCGTGGCGTAGNACAATCTCGCGGGCGTAGCGCACCGACCCCTCATAAATGGGCGGAGAGAAGTCGCCGAGCGCTTTGTTTTGCACGCGGAAGTCCACCACAAACANNGGATAGCGATGTATNCCCTCGTTGACCACGTCTTCCGGACTAAAGGCGATGATGCCCTGCCTACAGCCTATCAGCACGCGCCCGTCGCGGATGCAGGCTATCGTGTTGTCCTCCACGCTCACGGCGGGGAAGCCCGAGAAGCGGTCATAGTTGCGGATAATGGTTTCGTGGGCGGGGTCGAGGCCGGCCAAGCCGTTCTCTGTGCTGAGCCANAGGCGGTGGTTGTGATCTTCGATGATGCCGGCCACCACGTTGCCGTCCTGCTGTTCGGCAAACGGAAAGTTCTTNAGCAGCGGTCGCCGGGCAACACTGTCGTAGTCTTCCAGCAGGTTCAGGCCGCCGCCAAACATCCCCATCCAGATGCGCCCGCCCGAGTCTTTGTAGAGCGCAAACACGTCGTTGTCCACCGTTCCTGCGTCTTCTTGCTCGCGATAGATCTCGAAATTGATGTCGCTGGGCGTTGAAAANCCATCGGCAAACGACATCAATCCGTCTGTCGTTCCCACCCAGAAGCGCCCCTTATCGTCCTCTGTGATGGCTCTCGCGTTGAGATATAGNTCGTATCCGGGATAGTTTTTCATCTCGTTCCCCCGATGAATAAACCTCGTTCGGCCCTCGCGCTCGTCGATGAGATTGAGGCCACCGCCGAAGGTGCACACCCAAATGCGCTGGTGAGAGTCCTCATACACGTAGTAAACGCGCTCATCGCTGATGGCGTAGGCATCGTCGGGCGAAGGCGCATAGTGGAGCACTTCGCCCGTGGCCTTCACGAGCTTGAAGAGGCCGTTCCCCTTGGTGCTCAACCACAGATTGCCCCCGTGGTCTTCACACACGTGATACACGTTGCCTATCTGCCCCACCGGCGTGGCCTTGGGTTGGCCCGTGGCGTNGTCTATGCACATCAGCGTGCCGTTGCGCAGCCCCACCCACAGGTCGCCATTGCGTTGCTGATAGATGGCGCGGATGCCCTGCCCGTCGCTCGTGGTGCCCNTCTGGGAAAACATTTCGGGCCGGAAAAACTTGAAATTACTGGGGGGAAAGTTCACCCTATACACGCCGTTGCCCGTGGACGAGAGCCACAACAGCCCTTCGCGGTCGAGCTCCATGTCGAAGAAATGCAGCCGACCGGCGGCCGGCGCGCCAAACTGCCGATAGTCGGCCACATTGCTCATGGTGCCCGCGTGCCGGTCGTAGTGCCACACGTCGCCCGTGGCATGGAGCACAAAGAGGCCGTTTTCGCCGGCGTCNCAGAATTGCAACGTGGCCACGTTCTCGCCTTGGGGCACCGCANAACTCATGGCGGCGTGCCCGTCGGCCGGCGTGCAAACCAGCTGCCGCGTGGACTGCTCGTAGCGCCAGGCACTGCCCGTTTTGTCGATGAAATCGGCATTTTCTGGCCCCGTGCCCTGATGCAGGTCGCCCGTTTTGGCGTTGATGACATAGTGTTCCCCGCCCTGCGTGCCCACGAAGAGGCTGTCGCCGCGACGCCGATAGTAGTCGTAGGCCTTGTTGGGCTTCACAATGCTCAGATAGCGGCGCCCGCGGGGGCGTGCCACCACGTCGAGCTTGAAGTCGGTGCCCAGCCAGTAGATGTATTTTTCGCTCACGCCGAGCACGTTGTGTTGCAGGCGAAACGTCACGGGATCTATCAGCGCCGCACTGTCTAGTATGCGCTCCACCACCACGTGGCCCTTGTCGTCCACATGGGCCTCGTGCAGACTCTTGTTGCGCGTCAGCAGCAGCATGTTGCCATTGTCGGCGCGCTGTATCTTGATCACCTGCACATTGGGCGACCATTGCTTCAGCTCGTCATACACTTCGTGATAGGTGTCGGCGCGCTTGTCGTAGAGATAGAGACGGTTGTCCACCGTGCGCACCCACAGATAGCCCTTGCCATCTTCCACCAGCGATATCACTTTNCGCGGCGGTATGTCGGAGATTTGGCGCGTGCGGGTGACAAACGGGGTGAACTTGCCCCCGTCGAAAGAGCACAGCCCATACCACGTGCCAAACCACAGAAAGCCGTCGCTGTCTTTGATGGAGCAGTAAACGGTGTTGCTCGGCAGCCCTTCTTCCACGGTGTAGTGCTGCACTATCATGTTGCTCTCTGCGCAAATCGGCGCGAGAGCGGCCTGCACCAGCAGTGCGGCGATGGCGATTTTCTTCACGTTGGCCATGTATGGGGCTATTNTTGGTTGGGGGCGGTGCAGTCGATGCTACTTCACGCCGAAATCCTTCTGCTGTTGTTCCACTTCGAGCAGCGTGCGGCGCTTCTCCTCGTCGCTCATGGCGGCGCCGGCGGCGTTGGCCGCGGGCAGCGTGGCCGAAGCCGANGCATAGGCAGTGTGGCCGGCGGCGGGCCGGTCGGTGTAGCACATCTCGAAGTCGGGCGCCACGCTCTCTATCACCAGCGTGTCGGCGGCCGGCGCATAGGTGCCTGCCCATTGCGAACGGGCGGTCACGGTGATGCGACCGGCGCGGTTGGTGCTCTGCACCAGGATGGGCGCCGAGCCCCACTCCACGGCGCGCGGGTTGGCCAGCACGGNAGCGTCGCCGATGATGCGGCCCTCGCCCTCCACGGTGAACACAATGTTCTCTTTGGCCAGGCGCCGCACATTGCCGTTGTCGTCGGTGATCTCGGCCACCANCACCACAAAGTCGCTGCCGTCGGCCGTCAGTTTGCGGCCCATCTCGTCGGCCATCAGCCGTATGCGGGTGCTCCGCCGCGAGGGCATCTTCTTCTCGGTGGCCACAATGCTACCGTTGCGATAGCCCTCGGCCACCAGCTGCACGCGCTGCCAGTTGCGCTGTTTGTAGCTATAATCGCGCGCCGCCCAGAAGTCCCACATCTTGGGAAACACAACGGGCGCGTGCGGCTGCCCGTCGGGGCGACTCTCCACACGGCGNGTTTGCACCCTGTCGCCCTCAAGAAACGAGAGGCGCACGCTGTCGCAATTGGAAAACACCACCACATCTTCGTCCGAGAAGGGGGTCATCTCGTTGGCGATAAACACCATCGGCTCGTCGGTGCCCTGCGCGCGAAACATTTCAAAAGCATACTTCTTCTGCCTGAAGGCGTCGTATATGCCGCCGTAATATGGGTCGGGATGATAGCCGCGCTGGTGGTCGAAGGGATGCCATTGACAGCCGCCCACAAACTGCCGCTGCCCCTGAAACATCGTGCCGTAGGTGTCGGCCAGCGAGAGGGCTGCCGTCAGCATGGGCTTTTCGCCCCACCCGCGCGATGCACGATTGAGGCAATTGTGAGCATACCAGTCGTCCACCATCTCGCCAAACTCGCGGGTGAAGATGGGCTTGGCGGGCAGCGTGTCGGCCTGGGGCGCCGCCGCGGCCATCGANTGCTGGGCCTTCACCACATTCTCGGGCCAGTCGTAGAGCACATCGTAGTGGGCCGCCACGCCGGCCGAGTGCAGATCGGCGGCCGCCACAGGACGGCCCTCGTAGGGATATTCCTCGCGGGTGATCTGCAGCGCCTGCAGGGCAAAGTCTTCCGGATAGCGGGTCTCGTTGAGGATGGGCTCCCACATCAAGACGCACGGGTGGTTGCGGTCGCGACGCACCATCTGGCGCGTGTTCTCGTGCACCAGCGCATCCCATCCCTCCGCCTTGTTCCAATACTGCCATCCGGGCGTGGGCACGATGATGAAAATCCCCAGTTCGTCGAGCGCATCCATGAAGGCGGGGTCTTGCGGATAGTGGGCCGCGCGCACGATGTTCATTCCCGCGTCTTTCAGTCGGCGGGCATCGCGCCACTGCTGCGAGTTGGGCACGGCATTGCCCACCAGCGCAAAGTCTTGATGGCGATTGCCGCCCACCAATTGTTTATACGGCCGGCCGTTGAGCCAAAACCCATCACGACCGCGAAATTCGGCCTTGCGAATGCCGGCCTTCAGCGTGCCGCCGTCCATGGCGCGGCCCTGGGCTTCCACCATGATGTCGAGGTCGTAGAGATAGGGGGCTTCGGGCGACCACAGCCGTGGCTGCTTCACAGCAATGGCCAGTTCGGCATCGGCCCGCGCTCCCGCCGCCAATGATAGGCGTTGGCGACTGGTGCCCACCGTGCGACCGTCCTTGTCGCACAGGCGGGCCGTCACCGTCACGGGCACGGCTCCACGGCCGCCAGCAAGGCTCAGCGTGGCGTGGCGNACCACATCCACCTTCACCAGCACATCGGCCCGCCGCTCGCTGATGTTGTCATAATGCACAAACACGCCGCCGCCCGCCGTCAGTCCGGCCTCGTTGGCGTCGGAGATGGCCACGGCCTGCTTGCCGATGAGCCACACGTCGCGATACATCCCGCCATGATAAGCAAAGTCGAGCGCCACTTGCTTCTTGCCGGGCGGATAGCTCTTGTCGTCCGTGTTGTCGGCCATCACCGCCAGCACGCACGTCTCCCCGGCCTTGACGCCGCAAGCCGTCAGGTCTATCGTCACGGGCAAATATCCCCCGCGGTGCTCTCTCACCTTGCTGCCGTTCACATAAAAGGCCTGCTTTCCCATGATGGCTTCAAAGTGAACCAGCACCTGCCGGCCACTCATCGCCGAGGGCACCGTGAAGTGTTTTCTATACCACACCACCCCCTGATAGTTGCGACAACCGCTGCCCTCGCTGGCCGTCAGCATGGCCGTGTGAGGCGCACACACCACCTCCCACTCGCCATCGTCAAACGCCACGGCCTCGGCCCCCGCCACATCGCCGCGGTGGAAGCGCCAACCCTGATTGAAATTATACACCACGCGGCCGCTCCCCGCCAGCGGAAACAGTCCCGCCACCGACGTGGCAGCCTCTGCCGCCACGGCCATCATCGCCGCCACCAGCAGCGCGCACATCTTCCATGTCTTTTGCATCAGTTCACTCTCCCGATTGGTTTTCGTTTGATCAGTTTTCGTTCGCAGGGCCACACGGCCACGCCCGTCGCACCCGCCGCCCGCAGGCCTCGGCCCGTTCTCCATCAGAGAAGACACGAAGCAGCAAGCAACTCTTGCCTGCACCTCTGCAATAAGGATGCGGCAAAGTAGGCCATTTCGGCCCCGTCAGCCCTATTCTCTGCAAAGGTAATGCTTTTCTTTGAAACCGCCAAACGGCGCCCGCGCAAAGCCTCATCGCCGCCCACGCAAAGTTTCATCTCCAATCACAAAAAACCTCATCCACAATCACGAAAAGCCTCATCCCTAATCAAACAATGTCTCACCCCTGCCCGCCCACTGCTCCGCCGGCGCTCTTGCGCTCCTCCATCCCCGTCCGCTCCATCGCCCGCCCGCAGTCGTGCCATCGCCCGTCAATGGTTTCGCGTTAGTAAACCAATGGATTTGCGCCGGCCCGTCATTGGTTTTGCGTTCGCTATCCATTGGTTTGCAACAATTAAGTTATTAACTTAATTATATTACCTTAATAACTTAATTCTCTGAGGGCAGTGGATGGCGCTTCGAAGACTAAGGGCCAGCCATCGCAAAAGTGGCGGCGGGCTCACGCGAGGGCTGCGCCCATGAGGTTGGAATGTGGAGCTCGGGGATGCGAGGGCGGCGCTTGGAGCGCGCACAAACAAGCACAGCAAACTGCAAGGGCGTGGGGCTTGCAGTTCGCTGTGGGAGATTTTGCTGTTCGCTGTGGAAGATTTTGCTGTTCGCGACAAGGCGAAAAGGCGGCGGCTCACGCTGCTCATCTTTCCGTCAACGAGGGCAAAGAGCATCTGCTGTCGGCATGCGGCGGACGGGCGGCCAACGGGCGGCGAAGGGGCGGCCAGCATGCGGCTAACGAGCGGCTCAGTATTCGGTGACGCTGAAGAGGCGTCGGAGGGTGCCTTCGTGCACGGGGGTGGTGAGGAGGAGCCGCAGTTTTGCCGATGAAATCGCGGTTTTTGGAGCAAAATCGGCGCTGCGCATGTAGTGGAGGATGGAGGCATAGAGCTGTCGCGCCTCGGGGTATTGCTGCAGCTGGTGGAGGGGGCTCTGGCAGACGAGCAGCCGTCCGCGCCCCACGCTAAACTCGAAGAGGAGTCCGAGTTTGTGGTTGCGCTCCACGTTGTCTATCACTTGCACGATGGGGCGATAGGATTGTGGGGTGTGGTCGAGCACGAAGGGGCGGGCGTGTTTCACTATGGGGAACCACTGCCACGAGGTGTGCTCGTCGGTGGGGAAGCTGCCAAACACGGGGTGGCTTGGCGATGTGAGGATGCCAAGTGTGCCGGGGCTCACTTCGTGGCCGTTGCGCTCGGAGTAGCTCTTGAACATGCGATAGTTCCAATAGTCGGTCTGGAAGAGTCCGCCCACGGTGAGCGTGGTGTCGATGCCGGCCGCGATGATGCCGGCCTGGGCCGAGTCGGGCATGAAGAGCACGGTGGCGCCGGCTTCGAGGCGCTTCAGGGTGGCGGGGCTCAGGGTGTGAACCACGGTGACGCCTTTGGCAGAGGGGCTCACCCGCGGCGGGTAGATCCAGAGGGGCCAACTGTTGCGATAGGGGGTGCCGTCGATGGCGAGGGTGAGCGTTGCGCGGAGGGGTGCGGTGGCCGTGCAGCGCACAGAGGCACTACCGGCGGAGAGCAGTCCGTGGCCGGCGGGCAGGGGTGCGGTGCCCTGTCCCAGGATGTGGCCGTCGCCGGTGGCGAGCTGCCATGTGAGGGTGCGGCCCTGCAGGTCGTGGGGCCCGTAGTTGGCGGTTTGAAGTTCAAAATCCACGGTTTCATCGGCCTCATAGCAGTATTTCGGGAGCACGGCGAGGGGCACCACTTCGCAGCACCATTGGCGCCATTGGCTGGGGGTGGTGAGCCCTTTGCTCTCCATGAAGGCGTCGAGAATGCCCACGAGGGCGGTGCCTTGCCCGGGGTAGTCTTGCAGGTCGAGCAGCTGGAATCCGGCCATGCGGCGCGAGCGAAGGTTCATTTCGATGTCTTGCTTGTAGAGCTGCAGGGCCCATTGGCCGCTGGCGCGGTGGAAGTCTTTGGCTTGGTCGCCCATGCCGGCGCTGTCGAGGCGCGCTCTGAACACATCGAAATTGCAGGGGGTGAGCACTCCGGTGTATTTGGCGATCTCGTCGTAGTCGGGGTAGATTTGAAACTGTCCCGTCTCGTGGCCTATCACGGGCACGGGGCTTTGGGCCACGGCGGCGTCGAAGTTGCGATGGGCTCCTGGGCGGAAATGGTTGATGATGCCACCGTCGCAGACATCGGCAAACGAGAACGAGCCGCGCGTGTGGGTGGAGTAGTCGCCCCAGGCTTCGCCGCCCATGCGACAGGTGGTGAAGTAGTCCATGCCGTCGATGACGCCTTTGAAGCCAAGATAGTGATTGGAGCCGAGGGTGAAGAGCTTTGACGGNGCGAGCTTTCGGAAGTCGGCCACGAATCGTTGCATGGTGGGCGTGTCGCCCCAGAGCTCGTTTCCGAGGGCCATCATCACGAAGGANGGGTGGTGGGCGTAGGCGTCGATGATGTGGCGGCCCTCCTTGTGGAGAAACGTCATGAGCCGCCGGTCGTCTTTCTTGAAGTCGCCCCAGAAGGGCAATTCCGGCTGAAGATAGACGCCTTCGATGTCGGCGGCGAGAAACGCGGCCTCGGGCGGGCACCACGAATGGAAGCGGATGTGATTGACGCCGTAGCCCTTGCATATCTGCAAATAGCGGCGCCAGGCGGGCACGTCCATGGGGACGTGGGCGGTGTAGGGGAACACGCAGGCGTCGTGTTTGCCGCGCAGGAAGGTGGGCCGCCCGTTGACCACGAATTGCTGCCCCTTGGCGCGGAAGTCCACCAGGCCGAAGGCCGTCTCGTGTTGGTCGTGGCCTTCGAGCTCCACGATGAGCCGATAGAGGTGGGGCTGAAACTCGTCCCAGAGCTGCAGGCTGTCGCTCTGATAGTGCAACACCACGCGGCGCCGGCCTTCGCGCTGCTTTTTGAGCTCGGTGTAGGCAATGATGGTGCCGTAGTCGGAGCCCCACGGCGCGAGTATCATCTTGAGCGGGGTGGCCTTTTTGAGCGGCCCTTCGATGGTGATGGCGGCGTCGAAGGCNCGCTCCGACGGGTGGGTGGTGAGCGCGATGTGGGCGATGTGGGTGGCATCGACGGCCTCGAGCACGATGTTGCCNATGATGCCGTTCCAGTTGGTCTGGGTGTCTTTGCAATAGGCGTGACTGTTGTCGATGATCTGCGGCGGCACGGTTTGGTCGGTGTTGTCCACGGCGATGGTGAGCTCGTGGGTGCCCGGCGTGAGGCGCGCCGTGAGGTCATACACTTGTGCCGTGGAGATGTCGTCGCTCGATCCGGCGCGCTGCCCGTCCACATACACGGTGGCGGGCTTGGTGCGCTCCAGTCGGAGAGTGATGATTTTGCCGTTCCACGACTTGGGGATGTCCACCCGCCGTGTGTATTCCAACGTGCCAGTGAAACTGAAGAGTCTCGACAGATGGGTGGTTTCGGTGCGCTGCTGCAGCGGCGTTCCCTTGCGATTGGTGTCGGTGGTGCCGGGCAGCGTGATGGTGCCGAGGCGCGTTTGCCATTCGCCGGCCAATGAAATCTGCTGGCGATAGGGGCGTGCCGCCACCGACGAGGCCACGACGAGCATCAGGAGGAATAGCGCTTTTTTCATGGGCGGATGGTGTTAGTGTTTCACGCCGAGCTCGCGCAACAATCGGTCGGCGTGGCCCCAACGGTCGATCATGTAGAGCACGTAGCGGATGTCCACGCCGATGCAGCGCGAGAGCGTGGTGTCGAAGAAGATGGGATTTGACAGACTTTCCCAGTTGCCGTCGAAGGCCAAGCCGATGAGCCGTCCCTGCCCGTCGAACATTGGGGAGCCAGAATTGCCGCCCGTGATGTCGTTGTTGGTGAGGAAGCAGAGCTGCATTTTGCCCGTCTTGGCGTCGCTATAGGGGCCAAAATCTGTTGCCGAAAGCAGCGTTTGCATGATGGGCTCCACCTTGTAGTCGCTGATGTGGTCGCCCTGTTTCATTTTTTCCACGATGCTTTCTGCCTCGGTGTAGTAGTCGGTGATGCGGCCGTTGGAGAGGTAGCCCCCCACCTGCCCATACGATAGGCGCATGGTGAAGTTGGCGTCGCTGTAGTGGGGCAGGTCTTGTTCCATTCGCAGCTTGACGGCGCANAGGGCTTTTTCTTGTTGCTGGATGCTGTCGGCGTAGGCAGCGAGGTCGGCCTTGATGATGCCCGGGTTGAGGGCNGCGAGGTCGAGACCCATCTGTATGCCGGGGTCTTTCAGGTATTTCTTCTTGTTGGGATAGATGCGCTTGCCGCTCTTCATCAGCACGCTTTTGTCGTAAAGCCAATCCACATAGGCTGCATAGTTGCCGCGGAACTTGCGGTCGATCAGCTTNAAGAAGTCGGGATGGTAGCGCTGGGGCACTTGCTGTCGATAGTTTTTGAGCAGGGTGGCGAGCACTTCTTTGTCGAGTGCCTCGTCCCATTCGTTGCTATTGTCGGCAAACACGATGTATTGTTTGCGTGGTTTTTGGCGCGGTCCCTGCAGTTCCACGCCTCCGTTGTTGGCCTTCATGGCGCGCGTCACCAGCTCGCTGGTGCCTCGGAACGTCTCGTTGAAGTAGGTGTTGGCGCGGCGCACTTCGGCACATTCTTGGTAGAGACTGTCGAGCCGGCCGAAGTCGAGCTGGCCTTTCATGTAGCCCGTGGAGTCTTGATAGGCCTGTATGCGGCGCTCGTAGGCCCGCTTTTGGGCAATGAGACCAATGGAGTCGATGCAGTTGTTCATTCCTCGGAAGTTTTTCCAATAGTTGGAATTGATGGCGTATTTGGTGTCATACTTGATGCGGACGGCCTCGGAGGCGCTCATGTGGCGGCGCATGATGGCCAGTCTGATGTCGCGCGCCTGCACGGTNGGCGTGTTTCGGGCGTCGCGCAGCAGGCGTATGCCGTAGCTGGAAAGATAGCGATTGGTGGTGCCGGGATAGCCCATGGTCATGGCAAAGCTGCCTTTTTGATAGCCATCGAGACTGACGGGCGTCCACGACGACGGGCGATAGGGCACGTTGTCTTTGGAATATTTGGCCGGACCGTTGGTGTTGGGGTCGGCGTAGATGCGGAACACCGAGAAGTCGCACGTTTGTCGGGGCCACATCCAGTTGTCGGTGTCGCCGCCGAATTTTCCCATCGAACGAGGCAGGGCAAACACGAGACGGAGGTCGTCGAACTTGCGATAGGTGGTGGCGTAGAAGGCATTGCCCTCATAGAATGCGTCGATTTCCACATGGAGGGTCTTGTCTTTGAGGCGCGCGGAGTCGGTCATCACCTGCTGCACGGAGTCGATGAGGGCGTCCCAGTTGGTGANGGGCGTGCCCTTGGCCTCGGCCGCGCGAAGCATGCGGTCGGTGATGTCTTCTTGCGACACCATGAACGACACAAACATATTCTCGTTGGGCAGCTCCTCTTCGTAGCTGTTGGCGATGAAGCCGTCAATCATATAGTCGTGCTCCACCGTGGAATGCGAGCGGATGGCCTCGAAGCCACAGTGGTGATTGGTGAACACCAGGCCGTCGGGGCTCACCACCACACCGGAGCAATGGCCCGAGAAATTGACCACGCTGTTCTTGATGGCGTTGGTGTCGGCATAGAGCGACGTGGACGGCAACGCGAATCCTTCTTGCTGCATCTGCGCATACACCTGCGGAGGGAGATTGTAGAGCGTCCACATGCCTTCGTCGGCACGGGCGACAGACTGCCACATTGCGGCTGCAACGATGGTGGCGGTGGCGATGATGGTTTGTTTCAAACTATACATATATTATAGATTTAAGAATTAGACATTGTGGAAGCCGGCGACCGATTTCACTGCGAAGGCAACAGCTGGCCGGCGAATGGGCCCGTCGTGGGCGCCGTGGTTTGAATCGAAGGTTACTCCTATATTATATATGGAGTGTCAGCGCTTGAGCTTGTGCCTGATCATGGGCCACATCTCCCACGCCACCCTTGCGGTGAAAATCAGGATGAGCACCGTGTTGAGGGCAACGGAGAGCGCCACCGAGAGCCNGCTGCGGCCCCACCACATGCAGGCAAACAGCACGGCGGCGAGGGCCACATAAGAGGCGATGCGCCCCAGCGGATAGTTGATGGGGTTTTGTCGTTGGCCCACCACATACGACAGTGTCATGGCCGTGGCGTAGCCCGCAAAGCCGGCCCATGCGCAGGCGATGTAACCATAACGAGGGACGAAGATGACGTTGACCGCTATCAGCACGGCGCATCCGAGGCCCGAAAACCATGCGCCCCAAATGGTTTTGTCGATGAGTTTGTACCAAAACGAAAGGTTGAAGTAGATGCCCATCATGATTTCGGCGGCCATAACGATGGGCACCACCCGCAGTCCGGCCCAGTAATCGCGCCCGATGATGTGTTTCAGAATGTCGAGATAGCCCATCACCACCAGGAACGCCAACAGCGTGAACACGATGAAATAGAACATGGCGGCGGCATACATCGACTTGGCGTCCTTGTCGCGCGACTTGCCAAACACGAACGGCTCATAGGCATAGCGGAAGGCTTGGGTGATCATGGCCATGATCATGGCTATCTTCGACGCCGCGCCATAGATGCCCAGCTGCGCGTGGCCCTCCTGCCCGTCGCCGTAGAGATAGGGGAAAAGTATCTTGTCGGCCGTTTGATTGAGAATGCCGGCGATGCCCAACACCAGTATCGGCCAACTGTAAGACAGCATGCGGCGGAAGAGTGCGCCATCGAACGTCCATCGGAAGCCCGTGAGTTCGCGCACCAAGCACAGCAGCAACACCACCGTGCAAACAAGGTTGATGTAGAACGCAAATCCGGGGTCTTTGCCGTTGAGCACGGCGAAATAGATGATGTTGAGCGCTATNTTCAGAAAGATATTGAACAGCTTGAGCGAGGCAAATTTCACAGCCTTCTTCTTGTAGCGCAAGAAGGAGAAAGGCAGGCACGAGAAGGCATCGATGGCCACGGTGATGGCCATCACGCCCACATACCACGGATGGGCGGCGTAGCCCATTGCCCCCGCGATGGGCCGCAGGAAGATGAGCACCAGCGCGGCAAAGACGGCCGAGAGCCCGCCCACGGTGATGAGGGCTGTGCTGTACACGCGGAGCGGCTGCTCGCCCTCCTTGTTGGCAAAGCGGAAGAACGTGGTTTCCATGCCAAACGTGAGGATGACGAGGATGAGGGCCGTGTAGGAATACACGTTGGTGATGATGCCGTAGCCGCCCGACGCGGCCGANAGCTGCGTGGTGTAAAGGGGCACGAGCAGATAGTTCAGGAAGCGCCCAACGATGCTGCTCAGTCCGTAGATGGCCGTGTCCTTGGCCAGCGATTTCAGTCCTGCCACTTTGTTGTTTGTTATGTGTTGTCCGTGCGGAGCTCTGCGGGCGGTGGGCTGTGCGAAGAGCCGTGGTCTTGGTGGCGACGCCTGCCAGTGCTCCCCGCCCGTTTCTCCGTTTTAGAAGAAGATGTAGGCTATGAAGATGGCCGCCAGTATGCCGGCAAGGTCGGCCAGAAGGCCGCAGACCACGGCGTGGCGCGTGTAGCGGATGCCCACACTGCCGAAGTAAACGGCCAGTATATAAAAGGTGGTGTCGGTGCTGCCCTGGAAGATGCAGGCCAGCCGTCCCACAAACGAGTCGGCGCCGTAGGTGGTCATGGCATCCACCATCAGCCCCCGCGCGCCACTTCCCGAGAGGGGCTTCATGAGCGCGGTGGGGAGCGCGCCAATGAATTGCGTGTCGAGTCCGCAGGCCGCAATGGCCCACGCCACACCGTCGATCAGCGCATCCATGGCGCCCGACGCGCGAAACACGCCGATGCCAACAAGGATGGCCACCAAGTAGGGTATGATGGTGACGGCNGTTTTGAAGCCGTCTTTGGCTCCTTCGATAAAGGCGTCGTAAACATTAACCCGCTTCCGGACACCCGCCAGAATGAAGGCCACGATGACCGTCATGAGGAGGATGTTGGCCACAAGCGTTGAAACGGTGTTCATGCGCTCCTTGTCCATCTGCGAAAATCCCCAGATGATGGCGGCCACCACCAGGCACATGCCGCCCAGAGTGAGCAGCAGNGTGCGATTGAAAAGATTGATCTTCTGATAGAGGGATGTTACAACGACGCCCGCCAACGTGGAGAAAAACGTGGCCAGAAGAATGGGGATGAACACGTCGGTGGGCTGGGCCGCGCCCATCTGTGCCCGATAAACGAGGATGCTGACGGGGATGATGGTGAGCCCCGACGTGTTGAGCACAAGAAACATAATCATGGGATTGCTCGCCGTGTCCTTCGCAGGATTGAGCGTTTGCAGCTGTTCCATGGCCTTCAGTCCCAGCGGCGTGGCTGCGTTGTCCAGTCCCAACATGTTGGCAGCGATGTTCATAAAGATGCTTCCGGTGGCGGGATGGCCCTTCGGGATGTCGGGAAAGAGCTTCACAAACACGGGCGAAAGCAATCGCGAAAAGGCGTTGATCACACCGCCCTTCTCGCCTATCTTCATGATGCCGAGCCACAACGAGAGCACGCCGGTGAGGCCCAGCGAAATCTCGAACGCCGTTTTGGCATTGTCGAACGTGGAGTTCATCATGGCCGGAAACACGTCCATGTCGCCCATGAACACGAGTTTGACCAGGGCCACCACGAAGGCTATCACGAAGAATGCAATCCAGATGTAATTAAGAACCATGCTGCAAAGATAGTGAAAATGGGTGATGCCGCAAAATTATTCCCCGCCGGATTTGTCTGAGTGCCCCGTTTTTGCCGATGAAATCGCCGATTTTTGACGTTTTTCGCCCGTGAATAGCATCTGCTCTGGCCTTATTCGTACTTCATGGTTTTGGCGGGCTGCACATGGGTGATGAGCTGGCAGGGCAACAATAATATGAGGGCTGCGAGCGCCACGGCGGCCACGTTGATGAGCAAGAATATGGGGATGTTGATCTCTGTGGGGGCGGTGGAGACGTAGCAGGTGTCGGGGTCGAGATGCACGATGCCCGTTGTGCGCTGCAACAAGATGAGCGCAAAGGCCAGCAGATTGCCAATGACGAGCCCGCGGCCCACGATGCCCAGTCCGAGCCAGAGGAAGGTGTTGCGCAGTGTACGATTGCGCGCGCCGAGCGCTTTCAGCAGTCCGATGTCGGGTGTGTGCTCCAGAATGATGATGAGCAGGCCGGCAATGATGGTGAAGGCCGCCAGTCCGCCCATCAGTGCGAGAATGACCCACACGTTGAGATCCAGCAGATTGAGCCACGAAAAGATTTGCGGATTGAGCTCTTGCACGGTGGCCGACGAATAGGTGTGCCCCGTGCGGTCGGTGGTGCGGTTCACCAGACGGACTATCGCGTCGGCGGGCGGCGCGATGTGGTCGAAGTCGGTGGCAGTGATTTCCACGCCTCCGGCTTGGTCGGGCTCCCAGTGGTTGATTTTGCGGGTGGTGAAGAGGTCGGTGTAGCACAGCGCCTCATCATACCGTTTCAGGTGGGTTTCATAGATGGCGGCAATGCGAAACTTGCGGGCCCTTAGGTTGCCGTCGCTGAAAAAGTAGGCAAATACGCTCTCGCCGGCCTTGAGATGGAGCTTGCGGGCCATGATGCGCGAAACGACAATCTGCCNGCTGGCCACCGAATCGCTGAAGTGGGGCATGGCGCCCTCCACGAGGTTTTGGTGCAGAAAGGTGGTGTCGTAGTCTTGCGCGATGCCCTTGAAAGCCACGCCCAAGAAGTCGTCGTCGGTTTTGAGAAGGCCCTGCGTGGTGGTGTAGCGCTGCACATGGGCCACGCCTGGCACGCAACGGAGCACTTGGAGCACGGAGTCGTTCACCACGATGGGCTCCATCGCGGCGCCGTGAAGCGAGGAGAATTCGGCCACGGTGATGTGGCTTGTGAAGCCCGCCACCTTGTCGCGCACGGCGTGTTTGAACCCCAGAAGCACGCTCACACTAATGATCATCACGGCCACGCCTATGGCCACGCCGGCCACTGCGATGCGCACCACGGGACCGCTCACCGTGCGCCGGCCGGTCTGACTGTGGCGTGTGCGACGTGCAATATAGAGGGGGAGGTTCATTCNGGGCGTGGGGGGTTCAACGTCATTGTGCTTTCCCGGGATAGGCTTCGAGCGCTTTTTTCAACACGAAAAGGGCGCGCGTGAGGTCTTCCTTCTTCAGCACGTAGGCGATGCGCACCTCGTTGATGCCTGCTCCGGGCGTGGTATAGAAGCCCGAGGCCGGCGCCATCATGATGGTTTCGCCCTCATAATCGAACTTCTCGAGACACCAGCGGCAAAACTTCTCCGAGTCATCGACGGGCAATTTCGCCACGGTGTAGAAGGCGCCCATGGGGATGGGCGAATAGACGCCTGGTATGCGATTGAGCCCATCTATGAGACATTTGCGGCGCTCCACATACTCGTCGTAAACGTCGCGCAGGTATTCTTCGGGCGTATCCAGCGAGGCTTCGGCTGCTATTTGGCCGATGAGGGGCGGCGAGAGCCTTGCTTGGCAAAACTTCATCACGGCGCGGCGCACGTCTTCGTTCTTGGTGATGAGGGCGCCGATGCGTATGCCGCATTCACTATAGCGCTTGGAAACGGAGTCGATGAGCACCACATTCTGCTCGATGCCCTCCAGATGGCAGGCCGATATGTAGGGCGAACCGGTGTAGATATACTCGCGATAGACTTCGTCGGAGAACAGATAGAGATCGTATTTCTTCACGAGATCGCGTATCTGATTCATCTCGCGGCGCGTGTAGAGGTAGCCCGTGGGGTTGTTGGGGTTGCAGATGAGGATGGCCCGGGTGCGGTCGTTGATGAGCTCTTCGAACTTTTCCACCTTCGGCAGCGAGAAGCCTTCCTCGATGGTGGTGGCGATGGTGCGTATCTTGGCGCCTGCCGAGATGGCGAAAGCCATGTAGTTGGCGTAGGCCGGCTCGGGGACGATNATTTCGTCGCCTGGGTTCAAGCAAGAGAGAAACGCGAAGAGCACGGCTTCGCTTCCGCCGCACGTGATGATGATATCGTCTGCCGAGACGTTGATATCGTACTTGGCGTAGTATTTCACGAGCTTCTCGCGATAGCTCAAGTACCCCTGCGAAGGAGAGTATTCCAGGATGTTTCGGTCGATGTTGCGAATGGCGTCGATGGCCACGGCCGGCGTCGGCAGATCCGGTTGTCCGATGTTGAGGTGATAAACTTTGATGCCTCGCTTCTTGGCGGCTGCGGCCAAGGGAGCCAGTTTTCGGATGGGGCTTTCGGGCATTTCGAGCCCGCGGGTCGATATTTGCGGCATAAAGTGAAGTGCTGTTTGGTGTGCAAAGTTACGGCTTTTTTCCGNTTTCGTGTGCTAAAGCCTTGTTTAATTGAAGAAATTCCACGACACGCCGAGCCTCAGGATGCTCTGATTGGAGGGGTAGTGTGGCGAAATGAAGTAGCTGTTTCCGCTCTTATAGTTGACGTGGCTCATCATTACGTAGAAGCGCGCCTGCTTGAGCTTGAAGTTGGCGTAAACGTTCACCCAGGGGTAGTTGCCCACTTTCACGTTGTTGTCGCCGTTGTTTTGCACGGTGAATTGCCCGAGCAATGGGCTGTAGTCGGGGGCGTAATACTTGGTGAAGTAGCGCACGTCGGCTCCGAGATTCACATGGAGCACGCGCGCTATCCTGAAGTTGAGATAGAGATTACTATATATATTGAGTGTGGGGACGGCGAGCACGGTTTCGCTGCTCGACTTCTGATAGGTGATTTCGTTCTCCCAATGGAAGATGCCGTAGCTGAAATCTTGTCGCAATTGCAGGGTGAAGAGGGTGATGTTGTCGGAGGCTTGCTCCACGGCTACGCTGTTGAGCGCGCTGGTCTCGTCGGCAATGGCATACGATTGTGCGAAGTAGGTGTAGTTGGCGATGTTGTCGGCGGCCACGCGCAGCATGGTTTTGGTTTTCGGAAACGAGAAGCGGCCCTCTATGTGGGTGCGGGTTTCCTTGTCGAGATCGTTGTCCCACCAGGCGTGGCGCGAGTGGAAGTGGCGCTGATAGAACGTGGGATGGAGCCGATGGAAGAAGGCATTGGCGGCCAGCCGCACGGTGTCGCCGAAGAGCGGGATGTTGAGATCGGCCCGCCCGTCCACCTTCAGTTGGCCGGCATCTTCGCCGGCGAGCCATGCTTCCACGGTGGCGTTGTAGTGCACGGTGTGGCCCTGTGTCTTGCTCAATTGGCCGCCGATGCTGATGGAGTGCTCGTTGTAGGACTCGTGATGCCCGTAGGCGTTGGGCAGNGCGAAGTGGCGATAGTCTGACGCCACGAAGGCTTTCAGTCCGGCTTTTGCCCATTTGTTGAAGCCTTCGANCAGGGCCAATGCAAACGTGTTGTGCAGGCGGAAGTGGCGCGTCACGTCGTAGATGGAGTCGCCGCCCACCACATCGGCGCTGTCGGCATAGTAGGACGATGTGGCGTAGTAGTCGGCCGGCGTGTCGTAGGCCTGATAGATGCGGCGGGCATAGTCGTAGTTGAGGGTGTGAATGATGCTGGTCACGGGCACGTATTCGTTCTTCAGCCACGATGTGTCTTCCTGGGCGCGGGCTTCGGCGGCATTGATGCTGTCTATCGAGGCTTGCCCTTCCACGGCGATGCGCCCGCTGTCGGCCGGCGCGGCGGTGGCGTTGTCGGTGGGCAGGGGCCCTGCTATGCGTGCGCCGTCGGGGCGCCCTTCGAAGTGCTTTCCGCTCTTGTAGGCCTCCTCGTCAAACTCTTCGCCGTTGCGGCGGGCCTTGCGGCGGGCTTGCTCCATGGCCTTGCGCTCTTCTTGTTCCTTGGCGCTGGCCATGGCAAACTTCTTGGCCTCGATTTCTTTTTCTGTCATCGGCACCTTGCGATTGAAGCCGATGTTGTAGCGATGGGTGAAGAANATGTGATGGTGATCGTTGCGATTCCAATGCTCGGAGAGGAAGGTGGGGATTTCGTCGGTCTCAAAACTCTCTTGGTATTTCTCGGGATGGAGGATGTATTCGTCGTCGGCGATGCCTCCGTTTTCGGCCATCTTCTGATGGTTGGTGCTCATCAAGAGATGCGCTTGGTAGCGGTCGCCGAGATACGATCCGTACATGGTGTAGTTGAAGAGCGCCGTGCTTTGATCGGCATAGTAGCCGCGGCCGTAGATGTAATTGAACTTTAGGCCCAGCCCGATGCGCTTGCCGGCATTGATGGCGAACGACGCTTTGAGGTGATCTTCGCCGTTTTGCTTGTCGCCGCACTCCTGATAGGTGAGGTTGGTGATGGGCGANAGGGTGTTGGTGAAGTGGAATTGGTCGGGCTCGGTGATNAAGAAGTCGTAGGGCTGCGTGAACATAAACTGCGCCGGCTCTTGCCTGTCGATGAAGATTCTGCTGATGCGGGGCGAGCCGATGTTGCCCAGGGTGTTGTAGCTGCCGCGCACACCCTCGGTGAAGATGGTGTTCATATACATGTGTTGCAGCGTGTCGGGCTGCGCGGGGATGCGGTCGCCGAAGCGNCGGTCCACGGTCCACACGTAGAATCCGCGGGGCACTTCCTGATGCTTGTTCAGGGAGTCNTTGCGGTTTTTGCCCACTGTGGTGATGTTGCCCTCGTCGTCTATCTGATTGAGCTCNTGNGCCCACGACGCCATGGCCGTTGCCGCGAGCAGCAACAAGAGTGAGGCGAGGCGCTTCATTTGATGAGTCGGAGCACGCATTCTATGAACTTCAGCACCATTGCGGCAAGGATGACGATGATGCCCGTCTGCTGATTGTAGCCCATATACAGCAGCACGCCCACGATGGCGCCCAGCATGAACACCACGTTGAGCACCTGCCGGAGACCCGCAAAGCGGTCTTCGCGCTCTTCTTCGCCGCGGTGGCGGTGATTGATGTTACGGTTTTCCACGATGCAATATCAGGGTTTGTTCACCACTTCGGTGATGGTTTTAAACAGGAAATCCTTTCTGTCGATGGTGGCGCGGCGGAACTTTCCGGGGCCGCGGAACAGGCGCGTGTTCTTCTTGTTCACTGCCGCGTCGTCGGTGATCCACTCTTCTGCCTTATAGGTTTGCATCTTGTTGTTCTCCTCATAGCGGTAGGACAGGCGCTCCATGGTGAGGCTCACGCGGCCGTCAGAGCAGCGGGCGATGAGCGTGTAGTGGAACTTGGCGCGATCGAGGGCCAAGAACGAGTTGCTAAACACGAGCCACTCTCTCACGTTGGCCACCACCACGTGCTCTTGCTTGTTCACCAGCGCCACGCAGCTGCCCTCCAGCTGGCCCTCGCTGCGGGTGAGGTCCACAAGGGTGCTATACATGATGTCGTAGAGCTGCTGCGCGCTNTTTCCGGGGGCTTCCACGTCGCGCGTCCAGCACACGGCGCCGTCCACCACGGGCACATTGCCGCGCATATACTTGGCCGTTTCGGCGTTTTGCGCGCGCTTCTCGGCCTCGCGGGCCTTGCGTGCTTCTTCTTTAGCCTTTTGTCGGGCCTCTTTTTCCGTTGACTGGGCCTTGCCATCTTGCGGCCGTTCCCACACGTTTTGGGCGCCGGCCATCAGGGGCAGCGCACACAACAGCAGTACAATAATCTTCTTCATATCTTGAATGTTTGATGTCGTTGCAAGGGTGGTGATTGCAGTTGATGCTGCAAAGGTAAACAGAAATTTGCAAAGCACGGCCGCCCAACCGTCAAAATTATTGCTATTTAATATTTGTGGGCCCGTGGCGGGGTGGCCACGACAGACCGCCAAGGCCGCATGGCATCACTCGCCGACGACGAAAACGCTGAAGGCGCGCGGCTCCATCGTGGCGCGCAACACATGGCCCGCCACCTCCACCTCGGCCTCGCGGGGCACCACGCGGCGGGGGTCGTCCACGGTGTTGATGGCGTCGTCGTTGGCACAGCTCAGCGTGGTGACGCGGCATCTGCCCGCATGGCGCACGCCGCGGAGCGTGATTTCCAACTCCTGCGGCGCGTGCGACGTGTTCACCACCTTCACGATGCAGAGACCGCGCGTGCGGTCGGCGCAGGCCGTGGCATAGAGACTGTCTTGCCCCGTCACGGCGGCGCCGCCTTCCGAGATGGGCAGCACGTGGGTGCCGGCATGGCAGGCAAAGAGTTGTTGCACATAATAGTTGGGGGTGCGCACCACCGACAGATTGTCAAACCATATCAGGTCGGGNCGCCACTGCCAGCCGTCGGTGTGGGCAAAGAGCGGTGCATAGGTGGCCATTTCCACCACGTCGGCGTTGCGCTCCAAGCCGGTCATGAAGGCGGCCTCTGCCAGCGCCGACTCAAACGAATTGAAGGCTTCGGGTGCCACGTCGCCATTGTGCTTTCTGTGGCACGCATACTCGCCGGCAAACACCTTGGGCCCTTTGCGGTCGTAGTTGTCGTAGCGCGTGGCGCCCTGCAGGAAGAAGTCAACGGGCCGATAGTAGTGCTCGTCCACCAGATCCACCTTCAGGCGGCGCATCTCCCGCCACCCCTCGTCGAAGCGGTCGCCATCGGGCTTCGGCCCGGCCGAGCCCACCACCTTGATGTCTGGATNTTTGGCCCTGATTTGCTGCACAAACGGCGCCAGCCGCTCTGCGTAGAGGGGACCCCATTGCTCGTTGCCGATGCCCACTAGTTTCAGGCCAAACGGTGCGGGATGCCCCATTTCGACGCGCAACCGGCCCCACGGCGTGGACGCGTCGCCATTGGCAAACTCGATGAGATCGAGGGCATCGTCGATGAAGGGCTGCAGGTCTGCCACGGCACAATGGGCGTGGGGGTCGTCGTCGCTGTTCTGATATTGGCACGCCAGCCCGCACGAGAGCACTGGCAGTGGCTCGGCGCCCAAGTGTTCGGCCAGGAGGAAAAACTCGTAGAACCCCAGTCCGTATGACTGATAGTAGTGGGGAAACGTGCGCCCCTTGGCGCAGAAGCTCCACCGATTCTCCTGCAAAGGGCGGTTTTCCACGGGCCCCACGGAGTGTTTCCACTCGTAGCGGCCCTGCAAATCTGTGCCCTCCACGATGCATCCCCCAGGAAATCGCAACACACCGGGCTTCAGCTCCTCGAGCGCCTCCACCAAATCGCGGCGCAGCCCGTGCCACGCATCGGCTGGAAAGAGCGACACATGGTCCACCTCCACCGCTGCGGCCGATGTCAGCGTGAGGCGCAGGTGGGCCCGCGCATCGGTGACCGTGGGCGTCAGCGTCACCACATAGCGTTGCCAACTGCGACCCGCCACCTCCACCTCGGCCTTGGCGCACACAGCGTTGCCCGCGCCGGCCAGTTCCACACGCAGCCGCCCCTCGCCCCCNCTACGAGCATAAAGGCTCAACTCATACGCCGCACCAGCCTTCACGCCCATGCCGAAGAAGCCGCCGTTTTCCAGGCACGTCAGTCGCGCCTTGTGGACCGGTGCACTCATCCTCACATAGTGCGGGTTGCGCTCAAAGGCGGCCCCCGCCGTGTCGATGGCCACCTGCCCCGTGGCCGTCCAGCCCTGCAGCGGCTGCGGATACTCAAACGAGCGGTTCACCACCATGTCGGCATACAGCCCGCCATCGGCTCCGAAGTTGATGTCTTCAAAAAACACGCCGTACATCGTGGGCGCAATCGTGGCCGTGGCACGCCGCCCGTCCACCGTCAGCCTATGGGGCGTGGCGGCCGTGGCTGTCATCGCGACCATCAGCAGCAGTGCTGCCGCCGTGCGCAGCATGCCGCTCTGTGGCGCGCCCTCTCGTGTGGAAATGCAATGTCTCATGGTTTTTCGTCTATGTTTGTTGTGATACTCGTCTGGCCTCGCCACGGCAAAACGATGCGTCTATCAGGATGGCGGGATATTCCTCTCCTCGCGCCCTGACACGCTTGCCCTTATGCAGCGAAACGCATATCCGTTGCAAAGATAACTCAAATCCGCGAAATCACGAAACATCCGCCACTATTTCGGGCGCAAGAGGCGGCGCATTGGCGCGGGCGCAGCCTCAAAGCCACGCGGCTCTTCATCTGTTCCCCTTTCCGAAAAGCGGGGCGGAGCGTCTGCGCAATCTGCGACCTCTGAGGGCTAAAAGGATGGCTTCTGAGGGCTAAAAGGGTGGCTCTGGGGACTAAAAACACCGTCCCCAAAATGTTAAATTGTTCTTTTTGTAACCTCCGAAAACGGCTCAAAAATGCCCTCGCTGGTCACCAACTCGTCTTTCGATGCGAAAACAGCCCATTTTGGCCCACTTTCTTTAACTCGCTATTCCTCAACCTTTTACAACAAAACCCGTGGGCACTGATTTTCAATGCCTTAGCCTTACGTTTCCCATCCACTGGTTTTGCACGCGCTATCCCTTAGAATTGCACGCGCCCGTCAATGGTTTTGCACGCGCTATCCATTGACGGCGCGATCGAAAACCATTGGATAGCGCCTCCAAAACCATTGGATAGCGAGTGGAATACTGCGGAACTCGCTTTTCGCCGCCAATATTCTTGCAAAAACCGAGCGCCAAAACGTCATCAAAAGTGTCCCGTTTTTCCATTTTAACATCTAGATGGACGAAAAATCCATACAGTGCATTCCNGCGGAATGGTNGCGAATTGTTCCATTTTTCGGTTTCGGTTTTGGAGGTGATCTACATCGTGCGCGAAGGGCTCGGCGGCGGGCCTTGCGCGCNGGGGGCGGGGCNTTTTTTGAATTATTAAGGCAAAANTTGTTGGCGGTTCGATTATTCTTCGTAACTTTGCGCACAGATTAGAAAGGATAACCCGAAGGGGAAATGTTCTGACAGACAATGCTAAACGCGAACGACAATGCNGAAAAACGATGATTTCATCGGGAACTGATGCTGAGAATGTCGTCCCAAACGATGACTGCCACCCGTGACGGCGGCAGGGTGAATCGCCAAAAATCGACGATTTCATCGGGGACCGACGCTAAGAATTCGATTGAAAATCGACGATTTCATCGAGGAGAAACGCTAAGCAGGTCGTCGGATGGCGCCAAGGCAACGGCCGCAAACAGCGCGGCGGGGGGCCGGCGGGCGCCGGAACAGACGACGAAGATCAACGAGACAACACATCAATAGAATAGAGGAGAATGACACTTGACATGCTGACCGCCATTTCGCCTGTTGACGGCCGTTACAGAGGCAAGACTGAGAAGTTGGCCGACTATTTTTCCGAGTATGCCCTTATTCGCTACCGTGTGCGCGTGGAGGTGGAATACTTCATCGCGCTGTGCGAGTTGCCCGTGCCCCAGCTGAAGGGGTTCGACCCCGCGCTGTTCGACCGTCTGCGCGACATCTATCGCACGATGGACGAGCAGGGGGCGCGCCGCGTGAAGGAGATTGAGCAAACCACCAACCACGACGTGAAGGCTGTGGAGTATTACATCAAGGAGCAGTTTGACGCCATCGGCGGGCTCGATGCCTACAAGGAGTTTATTCATTTCGGACTGACGTCGCAAGACATCAACAACACCTCGGTGCCCCTTTCGCTGAAGGAGGCGCTGCGCGATGTGCTGGTGCCGCAGGTGGAGGAGCTCATCGCTCAGCTGCAAGACTACGCCGAGGCGTGGCGCGATATTCCCATGCTGGCCAAGACGCACGGGCAGCCGGCGTCGCCCACACGGCTGGGCAAGGAGGTGATGGTGTTTGTCTATCGCCTGCAAGAGCAGCTGGCGGCGCTGCGAGATACGAAGCTCACGGCCAAGTTTGGCGGCGCCACGGGCAACTTCAATGCCCACCACGTGGCCTATCCCGACGTGGACTGGCGAGCCTTTGGCAACCGCTTTGTGAGCGAGCGGCTGGGACTGGAGCGCGAGCAGTTCACCACCCAGATTTCCAACTACGACCAGTTGGCGGCCGTGTTCGACGCCATTCGCCGCATCAATACCATTATTATTGACCTCGACCGCGACTTCTGGATGTATATCTCGATGGAGTATTTCAAACAGAAGATCAAGAAGGGAGAGGTGGGCTCGAGCGCAATGCCGCACAAGGTGAACCCCATCGACTTCGAGAATTCCGAGGGNAATATGGGCGTGGCCAACGCAGTGTTGCAATTCTTGTCGGCCAAACTGCCGGTGAGCCGCCTGCAGCGCGACCTGACCGACTCCACGGTGCTGCGCAACGTGGGCGTCCCCCTGGGCCACTGCGTCATCGGAATACAGAGCACGCTGAAGGGGCTGCGCAAACTCATTCTCAACGAGGAGAAGCTGCAAGCCGACCTGGACAACACGTGGGCGGTGGTGGCCGAAGCCATCCAAACCATTCTGCGGCGCGAAGGCTATCCCCACCCCTATGAAGCCCTNAANGCGCTGACACGCACCAACACCCGCATGACGGAAGACACCATCCACGAGTTTATCCAAGGCCTCGACGTGAGCCAGGCCGTGAAAGACGAGCTGATGGCCATCACGCCGTCAAACTANACGGGCATNTANTNTGCCATATCAACAANCAAAGGTCTAAGGGATTAGGCCACAAGATCAACAACAATATTAACATTACATCTTAAAGAAGAAGGAGTAAAACNATGTCTGAAGAATTGGAAAAGAAGACCGAAGGCACTGCNGCCGAGCAGAGCAACGAGAGCGGCCGTGAAGGCTATCACACCTCTTACCCCAACTACCGACCGCAGGCCGGCCGCACACCGCGTCCCCGCATACCGAGTTCGCGTCCCTATCAGCCGCGCCAAAACAATCGAGAAAGCGAAGGAGGCTTCCGCCCAGAAGGGTTTGGCTCGAGCCTGATGCAGAACGAGCGCCCGCANCGCCCCTATCAGNCCCGCCAGCAGGGAGGCTATCAGCCCCGCCAAAGCTACGACCGGCAGGGAGGCTATCAGCAGCGCCCCTATCGCCCCAACTACAACAACAACGGCGAGGACGGCGGCTATCAGCCCCGTCAGCAAGGCAGCTATCAGCCCCGCCAGCAGGGCTATCGCTCCTATAACAACAACTACAACAACGAAGGCGGCTATCAGCCCCGCCAGCAAGGNGGCTACAATCGCCAGCAAGGAGGCTATCGCCAACAGGGAGGCTACGGCCGGCCCCAGGGCGGATACCGTCAGCAAGGAGGCTACAATCGCCAACAAGGCGGCTACGGCCCCCAGCGCGGCGGATACAACAACCGTGGCGGATACAACCCCAACAACAAATATTCGCTCAAGAAGCGCATCGAATACAAAGAGGAAAACTATGACCCCAACGAGCCCGTGCGCCTGAACAAATTCCTNGCCAACGCCGGCGTGTGCAGCCGTCGCGAGGCCGATGAATTCATCCAGGCAGGAGTGGTGAGCGTCAACGGCAACGTCGTGACNGAGCTCGGCACGAAGGTGATGCGCACCGATGAAGTGAAATTCCACGACCAGCCCGTTACCCTCGAAAAGAAAGTTTACGTGCTCTTGAACAAGCCGAAGGACTATCTCACAACGAGCGACGACCCGCAACAGCGCAAAACNGTAATGGACTTGGTGAAGAACGTCTGCCCCGAGCGCATCTATCCCGTGGGACGTCTCGACCGCAACACAACGGGCGTGCTCCTGCTCACCAACGACGGCGACCTCGCNTCCAAGCTCACACACCCCAAATTTCTAAAGAAAAAGGTGTATCACGTCTTTCTCGATAAAAACGTTGCCCCCGCAGATATGCAAAAGATAGCAGANGGCATCGAGCTCGAGGANGGTGAGGTGCACGCCGACGCCATTGAATATCCAAAGGAAGACGACCACCGGCAAGTGGGCATAGAAATACATTCGGGAAAGAATCGCATTGTGCGCCGCATCTTCGAGAGCCTGGGATACAGAGTGACAAAGCTGGATCGCGTGCAGTTTGCCGGCCTCACCAAGAAGAACCTGCGCCGCGGAGACTGGCGCTTCCTCACCGAAAAAGAAGTGGACATGCTGCGCATGGGCGCCTTCGAATAAACGGAACAAGAAACCATCGACATTGACGAAAGAAGAAAGGAATAAGCAATGAAACGAACAAGAGTGGCAGACGTGCTGCGCGACACCGAGTACGGCAAACAAGTCTGCGTGAAGGGATGGGTGCGCACGCACCGCAGCTCGAAAGCCGTGGACTTCATCGCGCTCAACGATGGCAGCACTATTAAGAACGTGCAGATAGTGGCCGACCCGCAGAAAATCGGCGACGAGCAGCTCCGCCAAATCACAACGGGCACCTGCATCTGCGCAACAGGCACACTCGTGGAGAGCCCCGCACAAGGACAAGCCAGCGAGATACAGTGCGAAAGCATAGAGATCTACGGCCTCTGCGGCGCCGACTATCCCATGCAAAAGAAGGGACAAAGCTTCGAATACATGCGGCAATACGCCCACCTGCGCCTTCGCACCAACACCTTCGGAGCCGTGATGCGCATACGCCACAACATGGNCATGGCCATCCACACCTACTTCCACGAGCACGGATACTACTACTTCAACACCCCCATCATCACAGCCAGCGACTGCGAGGGTGCCGGACAAATGTTTCAAGTCACCACGAAAAATCTTTACGATCTGAAGAAAGACGACGACGGAAANATTATCTACGACGACGACTTCTTCGGCAAAACCACCTCGCTCACCGTGTCGGGCCAGCTCGAAGGCGAGCTCGGAGCCACCGCCCTNGGCGCCATCTACACCTTCGGNCCCACATTCCGCGCCGAGAACAGCAACACCCCGCGACACCTCGCCGAGTTCTGGATGATCGAACCGGAAGTGGCCTTCCTCGACCTAGGCGAGCTGATGGACCTCGAAGAAGACTTCATTAAGTATTGCGTGCGCTGGGCCCTCGACAACTGCCGCGACGATCTGGAGTTCCTCAACAAGATGATCGACAAAGGCCTGATGGCGCGCCTCGAAAGCGTCATCAAGGAAGACTTCGTGCGACTGCCCTACACCGAAGGCATCAACATCTTGCAGGAAGCCGTGAAAAACGGTAANAAATTCGAATTCCCCTGCCAATGGGGCGACGACCTGGCCAGCGAGCACGAGCGCTATTTGGTGGAAGAACACTTCAAGCGCCCCGTCATCATGACCGACTATCCACGCGACATCAAAGCCTTCTACATGAAGATCAACGACGACCAGCGCACCGTGCAAGGCACCGATGTGCTGTTCCCGCAAATCGGCGAAATCATCGGCGGCTCCGTTCGCGAGGAGAACTACGACAAACTGATGGCAGAAATCCATCGCCGCGACATTCCGATGAAAGACATGTGGTGGTATCTCGACACCCGCAAATACGGCAGCTGCCCCCACGCCGGCTTCGGCCTCGGCTTCGAGCGNCTCATCCTCTTCGTCACCGGAATGCAGAACATCCGCGACGTCATCCCCTTCCCGCGCACCCCGAAAAACGCAGAATTCTAACGGGCCAGCAGCACGCCTCAAGGCGCCGGCTAGCGCCCGTGAAGCGCAGCCCCATATCCAAGACGGCTCCCAGCGGCAGACACCTGCCCGCCGGGAGCCGTCTTTTCGAAGATAGGAGGCCGNCCCTTGAGTGGCCATGCGCCAACAACGAATTGTCCCCGACGGGCCGGAGCCTGTCGGGGACAACATTTTGCGAACAAACGGCCGCCACTCTGGCCTACACAATGCCTTGGGCCATCATGGCGCGGGCCACCTTCATGAAGCCGGCGATNTTGGCGCCTTTCACGTAGTCCACGTAGCCATCTTTTTGCAAGCCATGCTCCACGCAGGCCTCATGTATTCCTTGCATGATGCGATGCAGGCGCTGGTCCACCTCCTGGGCGCTCCACGACAATCGCATAGCATTCTGTGTCATCTCCAATCCGCTGGTGGCCACGCCTCCCGCGTTAACAGCCTTGCCGGGCGCAAACAGCTGTCGNGCGGCGATAAACTTGTCAACAGCCTCGGCCGTACAGCCCATATTGCTCACCTCAGCCACGCACAAAGGATGGTTGGCCAGCATGCGGTCGGCGTCTTCGCCGCTCACCTCGTTTTGCGTGGCACACGGCAGATAGATGTCGGCCTGCTGCTCCCAAGGTCGCTTTCCCTCAAAGAAGGTGGCCTCGGGGTAGCGCTCGGCGTAGGGCGAACAAATGTCGTTGCCCGATGCGCGCAGCTCCAGCATATAGTCAATCTTCTCGCCTGAGATGCCTTCGGGGTCGTAGATATATCCGTCGGGCCCCGACAGCGTGATCACGCGTGCCCCCAGCTCGTTGGCTTTCTTGGCGGCGCCCCATGCCACGTTGCCGAATCCGGAGAGCGCCACCCGCTTGCCTTCGATGCTTTGGCCGGTGCGCTCCAGCATCTTGCACACGAAATAGAGGGCTCCATAGCCAGTGGCCTCGGGTCGCACGAGCGAGCCTCCCCACTCTATTCCCTTGCCGGTGAGCATGCCGTTCCAATGGTGGGTGAGCTTCTTATATTGNCCAAACAGATAGCCTATTTCGCGGGCGCCCACGCCGATGTCTCCTGCCGGAACATCCTCGTCGGGCCCCACATGGCGATAGAGTTCGTTCATGAAGGCTTGGCAAAACCGCATCACTTCGGCATCGCTCCGCCCGCGAATAGAGAAGTCGGAGCCGCCCTTGCCGCCGCCCATCGGCAGCGTGGTGAGCGCATTCTTGAAGGTTTGCTCGAAGCCAAGAAACTTCAGGATGCTCAAGTTCACCGACCGGTGGAAGCGCAGGCCGCCCTTGTAGGGGCCGATAGCACTGTTGAACTGCACGCGATAGCCCAGATTGACGTGCACCTCTCCCTTGTCGTCGGTCCACGGCACCCTGAAGGTGATCACCCGTTCGGGCTCCACCAAGCGCTCGATGAGCTTGGCGCGTTCAAACTCGGGGTGCTGGTTGTAGGTCTCTTCGATGGAGAGCAGCACCTCTTTCACGGCCTGCAGATACTCCGTTTCCCCAGGGTGGCGGGCCTGCAGTTCTTGCATTAGCTTTTCTACATTCATAGGATATAGTTTTTATGGATTATAGTTTTGTTTGGCGCATGCGGCGNGCATGAACACCGCCGCAAATGTACACAAAAAGATTGAAACGCCAACAAAAAAACCGAAAACATTGACGGCGGAGTTTTGCAAACTCCACGTTTCAAATTTGTTTGCGCGCACAACGAGTTTAAATACTTTAACCCTTGACGGCACGAATAAGCGATTTTTAATGCCCGCACGTTTTGCTAATCATCCCAAAATCACTAACTTTGCAACCGCAAACACGGCCCACGGACTTCTTCCGNCCCGCGCTTTCACCGCATAAACAACGACATTTTAAAATATCACTACAACATGGCAAAGTTAGATCTGACACAGTATGGCATCACAGGCTCCACCGTGATTGCACACAACCCCTCGTATGAGTTCCTTTATGAGGAAGAAACCAAAGCCGGGCTCACCGGTTACGACAAAGGCCAAGACACAGAATTGGGCGCCGTGAACGTGATGACCGGCATCTACACCGGCCGTTCGCCCAAAGATAAGTACATCGTTGACGACGCACAGAGCCACGACAAGGTGTGGTGGACCAGCGACGCCTACAAGAATGACAACCACCCCATGACAGAAGAAGTGTGGGGCAAAGTGAAGGCCATCGCCCAGAAAGAGCTCTCCAACAAGCAGCTCTACGTGATGGATGCCTTCTGCGGCGCCAACGAGGCCACCCGTCTCGCCGTGCGATTCATCGTGGAAGTGGCATGGCAGGCACACTTCGTGAAAAACATGTTCATTCAGCCCACCGACGAAGAGCTGGAAAACTTTGAGCCCAACTTCGTGATCTACAACGCCTCCAAGGCCAAAGTGGAAAACTACCAAGAGCTCGGACTGAACTCCGAAACGTGCGTGGCCTTCAACACCACCACCAAGGAGCAAGTCATCATCAACACATGGTATGGCGGCGAAATGAAGAAGGGCATGTTCTCCATGCAGAACTATTTCCTTCCCCTCCAAGGCATTGCGTCGATGCACTGCTCGGCCAACACCGACATGGACGGCAAAAACACCGCCATCTTCTTCGGGCTCTCCGGCACCGGAAAGACCACCCTTTCCACCGATCCCAAGCGCCTGCTCATCGGCGATGACGAGCACGGATGGGACGACGAGGGCGTCTTCAACCTCGAAGGCGGCTGCTATGCCAAAGTGATCAACCTCGACAAAGAGAGCGAGCCCGACATCTACAACGCCATCCGTCGCAACGCNCTGCTCGAAAATGTAACGGTTGACGACAACGGAAAGATTGACTTTGCCGACAAGAGCGTTACAGAAAACACCCGCGTGTCCTACCCCATCGACTACATCGACAAGATTGTGAAGAAGGTCAACGGCAAGAGCGCAGGCCCCGATGCAAAGAACGTCATCTTCCTCTCCGCCGACGCCTTCGGCGTGCTGCCCCCCGTGTCGATTCTCGATCCCGAGCAAACCAAATACTATTTCCTCTCCGGATTCACCGCCAAACTGGCAGGCACCGAGCGCGGCATCACCGAGCCCACGCCCACATTCTCCGCATGCTTCGGCCAAGCCTTCCTGGAATTGCACCCCACCAAGTATGCCGAAGAGCTCGTAAAGAAAATGGAAAAGAGCGGCGCCAAAGCCTATCTCGTCAACACCGGATGGAACGGCACGGGCAAGCGCATCTCCATTAAAGACACGCGCGGCATCATCGACGCCATNCTCGGCGGCGCCATCAAGAACGCCCCGACAAAGCGCATCCCCTACTTCAACTTTGAAGTGCCCACCCAGCTCGAAGGCGTTGACACCGGCATTCTGGATCCCCGCGACACCTACGCCAATCCCGCCGAGTGGGAAGAAAAGGCAAAAGACCTCGCCGGACGCTTCATCAAGAACTTCGCCAANTACGAAGGCAACGACGCCGGAAAGGCACTCGTGGCAGCAGGGCCCAAGCTCTAAGNCACCAATTCTCAAGACCAATCATTCGACGGCGAGAAACCACACCACGGTTTCCCGCCGTCTTTCATATCCGCCGTCCGTAGCCATCCCCCGCCCCCTCCCCGCCGGCTCCAATAGGCCCTCCCGTCCGGCCCACACCCATCCGCCACACCGCGCCCTCCCCCGCCCCAGTCNGCCAATCGCCCACCGCTGCCCACGCTTTGACATATATCAATAAAAGACAAAAAGAACCCAAAGAATGATTAAAACATTTGGGCAGTTTACGAAATCCCCCTACCTTTGCAGCACTTCCGTGAGGAAGGATCCAAAGTTTTTCATAGGTTAGTAGTTTGATAGATTTAAGGTAAAGATTATGTTATTAGACAACGAAACAAGCGCGATGCTGGTGGCAACAGCGATTATTACAATACTGAGTATTGCCACGCTCGTCAACACCAACATCCGTTGATTGTTTTCAGGAGGCCGACGTGAGTGACTCATATCGTCCTCTTTTTTTTGTACCCATCCCAACCCTCATACACGGGGCGCGCCACCAACAACGGCGCGCCCCGCCGCGTTTCAGCGCAACCCATCCGGCGCTCGCCGCCGCCCGCCCCGTCGCCAACCCCGTGCACCAACACGCCCCGCCGCCGCCCACACACCCCGCGCCCCGCACGCGCCGCCGAAAAATCCCCAACCGAAAAACAGAACAATCCGCAACCATTCCGCCGCTTTGCACTGTACGGATTTTTCCTCAAACTAGATGTTAAAATGGAAATCCAGAACACTTCTTCCGTNATTTCGCNACCTTGTTTTTGCAAGAATCTCGCCCTTGAAATCCTCATCCCCCAGTCTTCCACGCGCTATCCAATGGTTTTGCACGCGCTATCCCTTAGAATTGGACGCGCTATCCAATGGATAGCAACACCGAAACCATTGACGGCGCGATGCAAAACCAATGGATAGCGCCTCCAAAACCACTGAAATGGAAACGGAAGGCTAACGCCCTGAAAATCAGCGCCCATCACGATCCTTGTAAAAGGTTGAGGGATAGCGAGTTGCAGAAAGTGAGCCAAAACGGGCCGTTTTCGCACCGAAAGACAAGTTGGTGACCGCCGAGGGCATTTTTGAGCCGTTTCGGAAGGTTACAAAAAGAACAATTTGGGGGTGTGAGAGCGAGGAGCGTGGTGTCACTTTTTCACGACCTCTTCGAGGTCGATGGCGGGGACCATGATATACCCACGGATGCTCCCGTTGGTCGCCACCGTGGGTTATGGCGTCCGCACTGCCGTGCGGACCTACGACCCTTTCAGGGTCTTGGATATGCTCGGCGGCGGACAACATCGGACGCGGACGGCAGACGTGGAAGGATAAGTGGCGGGAAAAATCGGCGGGAAACGGCAGACGTGAGAGAATCGACGACGAGACACGAGCGTGGAGTGTGGCGCGCAGGATACGCCCCGCCGTCGGATAGCTATATAGTATATCGAGCGCCATCGACCGGTGGATGGCAGGTTTCCGTGCCGCGCTTCGGGCGTGCTCGATCCTGAAGGGGTCGTAAGCCGAGCTTTGCGAGGCACAATAACCCACGGTGGCGACCGCAGGGAGCATCCGGGGGGGGGACATTAACGAGAGAAGCAGAAATCGTGCGCAGGGAGCGATTTTAACAACGTTGGCTACAGATGCCAGTGGAAAAGGGTGGAAAAATTGATGGAAAAAGAAGGGAAGTTTGATGGAAAAGGTGGACAAAATTGTTGGAAAAGGATACCGATTTTGGCAACGGCGGGGTGCGTGTTTATTGTGCACAAACTTGTTCGCAAATAGAACAAAACGGGCGTTTCAAGGTAACAAAAGGAACAGGGTGGTGGGGTTTTTGTAAAAAACCGGTAGTTTTTGTTCTGTTTTTCTTTGGTTTTGGAAAAAAAATCGGATATTTGCACCGGATTCGTTCAGGAGCCGCTCGAAGGCGGGCGGCAAATTTAATCTCAATAGGTGGCAACATCGCAAACAACGGGCAACGGCAAGGCCTGAGCCAAGCGGCAGGACGGCCATCTCTCGGCAACGAGACGACCAGCAAAAGGCGGCAAAGGGCGAGCAAAGGGCGGCGAAAGCGGTCCACGGCGAGCCTGCGAGGCCCTAAGCCTCGGCAACGATGCAGCCCTGCAGTGAGCGATGGATGCGAAACGCCCGGCGATGGCTCTGCCTGCGCCGGGCCACTGCGCAACAAGCGACGGGGGACGACCTGACCAACGACAGGCGATGATATAGCGAACAATTGACTCGAGTCTGCCGGCGTGCGGACCACGATGGGACAAGCGATTGACTATGATTTGGCATGAGACGGGGGAAGACGAAACGGGCAACGGGCCACAATGAGACCACCGATGGATGACGACGAAGCGAACGACCCACAGCGACCACAAAATAGCAACAACTCATACATATATTATATAACCAAAAGAATTAACTCTTAGAACAATGAAGAAACAATTCATTCTCACGTTACTGTGCGCGCTCTCGATGGCGATGGCGCAGGCGGCCGACGGCACCTACACCTTTGGCACCAACGGCAGTGTGACCATGAGTGGAACCACCGCCACCTTCACCTCCCTCAGCGCGGGCGACCTGGCCCAGCTGAATCTGAGTTGGAACGGAACGGGCGCCAACAGCGCAGGCAACTGGAACACGATCACCAAATTCGTGTTTGAAGACGGCTGCGTGATGAACGCCGAGGGCGACCTCACCGTCCTCACCAACGCCAAAAACTCAAATATCATACAAGTGGCGGGGTGGAACTTCTACGCCGACGATGATATGCCCGTCGATGTGATCAAGGCCATCGCCTCGTCGGCGGTGTGCAAGGGCGTGGTGTTCCCGCTCAACAGCACCGTGAGCGACGCAGATTTGGATGCCTTTTCCATCACCGGCCAGACCACGCTCAAGTATCTGGTGCGCATCACGGAGGGCGGCACGAAGGCCTACTACTGCTACTACAGAGCGGCCGACGCCATGGCGGATGCGGGAAGCTACATGTATGGGGCCACCGATCTGACCATCAACGCCGAGGGCTCCACCACCCAGGCCTCGAGCTTCAGCACATATACCAACCAAGGCACCGTGAAGAAGATGACCGTGAAGAACGGTTATATCCAGGGCGACATCTCGTTCTCGTCGAAGGTGGTGGAGAGCGTCACGCTGAGCAACATTGCCATTCTGGACGCCAGCTCGGGCCCCGGCACGCTGACATTCACCAATTGCGAGGGCCTGTCCGAGATTCGACTGATCAACAAGACGTGGATGGACTCGCTGGCCATCAACAACTGCGACGCGCTCGACCACATCGACCTGAAGGCTGCTGCGCTGGTGAGGGCCGACCTCCGCTATAACAAGCTCAAACAGGAGGGCGGATATGTTGCCATGAACGGCGGCCTGTCGATCACCAACAACGCGAAACTGCGCTACATCATCCTGCCGCACAACTATGAAAACGCCACAAGCGTGAACACCACAACGCTGGCCGGCAACACCAATCTCCACGCCGTGATAGCCACAGCCTATCTGTCGGAAAAAGTGTACGACGTGGACGGCAACGTGTACAAGAAGGGAAACGGGCAAGACAGCACGCGATATGTGACCGACGAGAACGGCAAAAACGTGCTCACCGCCGTGTATAACATCTATAAAGGAGGCATACCCGACGACATGATGGCCATTGCCCAAAGCATGACCTACGACTACTGCACCGTGCACTGCCGCAAGCCCATCGAAGGCAGCGGCGTGGAGACGGCCGTGGACCTCTATGACGCGAGCGGCCAATATGTGAAGACGCTCGACTTTGGCATTGCTCCCCTCTCCACACAAGCCCTCGACAGGCAGAGCGAAAGCGACGTGGCGGGCATGAACAAATTCAACACCCGCGTGTTCGACATCAGCCGCACGGTGTATGACCATCCCGCAGAGGTGGTGGCCGACAACGACTTTGTGAAATACATCATCCTGCCGGATAACATGGACGCAGTGTTGACGCAGAGCGTGAAGAGCGGCGAACAATACAAGACGCTCGAGAGCCGCGTGGAGCTGTGCGACGCGCTCGTGGCCGCCGTGTCCTACTGCGGCGACCCCGACATGGGCAACGGAAACTCCGACTCGATAACCACCATCAAGGGCATCATGATTGCCCAGCACGAGCCTGGCCACGTGGTGGAGATACTCGACATCAAGTATCACCTGTGGACCGACATTGTGACGGCCCACCAATTCTACGACCCAACGATTGTCACCAACCTGGTGCTCGTGGGCAACTACAACACCGCCGACATCTGCATGATGGGAAATTACGCCGCCTGTATAGGGGCCGATGGCCACTATGTGGGCGCCGGACTGGACGCCGCCGACCAGCTGCCCGCCGACAAACGAGGGTTCAAGAACTGGAACAACACCGCCCCGCTGAAGCGCATCGACCTGACGCGCGCCCTGTTCCCCACGAACAACGACATGCGCCTGGGCCAATTCTTGGTGGCTGCGCCCGAGAAGCTCTATCTGCCCATTGCCGCAGAGCAATCCGAGATGCCGGATAGCTGCATGCTGGGCAGCACGATGCAGCACCTTTGCATCCCAGGCAACATCAAGCGCATTGGCAACTACGCCCTCTGGGGCAACAGCGGCGCGGGCGGCACCGACTATCTGCACGTTTACACCACGGCCATCGACGACAAGGGCAACGGCTATCCCGTGCGCGAAGAAGACACGAAATACAATGCCGAATACATCATCGACCAGTGGGAATATGCCGACTCGGCGTGGGCCTCGTATGGCCTCGACGACATCAAGACCCGCGGCGGCGCCATCACCATCTCGGAAAACGTGACCCACATAGGGCAGCACGCCTTCGCCGGAACCTATATAAAAGATGTGTATGCCATGGGCAAAACGGCTCCCACGTGCTCGTTTAACGCCTTCTCGAGCGTGAGCTACACCGCCAACAACTCGGGCCCGTCGTCGATCACCAACGGCGTGTCGCGCGACCTCTACCACGTGTCGCACGGCTGGATGACCTATCTGCACTATCCCGAAGACTGCGACGACACCAACCGCAAACGCTACACCGACCCCACGCGGCGCTACACCCTGCCCGACGCCAACGGCGAAACCGACGGCGACGGCAACCTGGTGCGCTGGCCCAGTTTCCTGGATTGGAACCGCGCCTTTGCACAGGCTTGCGCCGGCATCACGTGGAACTACTGGAAAGACGCCGCCGACGGCGAAGAGTGGGCACCCCAATGGGGCACAACGTCGGGGCCGTATTCCGGTATNGCCTCCTACACCAATTGGCAGGCAGAGCCGTGGAATGGCGACCAGCTGTTGGCATCTTACTATGGCNCCGGCGCCACCTACAACAATTGGGTGGACGAGGAAGACGCCACCTATCTGGCCAACTTCGGACAGGCCACCAACGACGACGTGGTGAACAGCGACTACATGGGGTGGCACCAGTTTGTGCTGGCCTACACCCAAGACTACGACCACGACGACCCGCAATGGGACGTGACGCGCATCAAGGACAACGACTGGTANACCATNTGTGTGCCGTTCGACCTCACCATCACNCAGCTCCGCGAAGCNTTCGGCCCCGGGGTGCAGCTCCACGCGCTCTACGGCGTGAAGCGCGACGACGTGAAAGAGCAAATCGTGCTCAAGTTCACCAAAGACCTTGTGGCCGCAAGTCAGCGATGGAAGTTTGAGGACAATGGCGACTATATCATCGCCAATCGCGACGACCATCTGGAGACCATCACCGACGACGACGCCATCATGCAGTCGGGCTATCCCTACCTGATACGCCCCAACATGCCACAGGCCCTGCTCGACTCCCTGTCGGACGGCACGCTCAAGCGGCGCACCATCTCCTACAAGCACGCCACCAAAGGCACCACCTATGCCTATCCCGTGGTGCCCTATGTGGACTATCGCGTGACGGCCACCGATGCCGACGGCAACATCTGCACCTANGTGGACTCGCTCGGCGNNNNGCGCAACTACACCTACACCTTTGTGGGGCGCTACGACGACGACGGCCTCATCCCCATGTATGCCTACTACTTGGCCCACACCGCCAAGAAGCCCCAGCACAAATGGTATCGCAAAACGTCGGCTCGCGACGTGGCCTGGAAATCGGGCATCGCCATCATTGGCCCCAACTGGGACGTGAAAGTGGTGGACAAGACGGTTACCTTCTCGTCGAACGATCAGCGCATCACCTATCAAGAAATGTTCACGCCCGTGAGCTCCATCAACGACGACCTCGAAGCCTGGAAGACGGGACAGGCCGCACGCGCCTTCTCNATGTCGTTTGAAAGCGACGAAGACGACACGCAGGCCACCGGCATCACCGAGTTCACCACCACCGGCGACGAAGAGGCCCTGCCCGAGACCGGCACCATCTACACACTGGGCGGACAGCCCGTGAGCGGCACCGCGCTCTCTAAAGGCATCTACATCAAGAACGGCAAAAAGTTTATCGTGAAATAACGCTCCGTCATCCTACTTTTCTGAAAAGGCACAGCGCCCGTGCGGCGGGCCGTTTCGCTCATGCCTGCCGCCGGCGCATGTGCCGATTCAGATTCTCATGCTTACATCACAAAACACACCAACCACGAACCACACCATCATGAAAAAAACATATATCAGCCCCATCATCGAAATCTATGGCCACTGGACGGCCGACAGCGCGCTGATGGCCGGCAGCGGCAACGAAAAGCGCACAGTTGAATACGACGGCGAAGGCGAGGGGGGGGCTTCATTCGGCGGCGATGACGGCGATTTGGGCGACGACGAGCCTACCCCTCTATCCAACCGCGGCGTGGACTGGAGCGCCTACGACGGTTTCAACGACGACGAATACTGATAGCGCCGCCGACAACAACCCCATCCGCGCCATAGCGCCAACCACCGCCCCCAGAGACGACATCCTCGCCACCGGGGGCGGTGGCCGCATCTGCCGCCAAGGCCGTCGGCGAAGCGCAAATCTGCACACAACGCCCCGCATTGTGCAGTCGAAAAAACGCCGAACTTGTTGTGCATAAGCATTTTTTTTGCATTCTTTGTGCGGAAATGAAAAAAACTTTGTACCTTTGCAGCCCGAATCGGCATTACGCAAATCTGCCAAAGACCTTAACGCCATGAGCAACTTAGAGCAACTGAGGATAGACTTGAGAGCACTCACGGAGCACGAGACAATGCTGGAGTGTGACCTCGACGACGCCTGCTTTGAGNCCCTCGGAGGCGCAGAGGTGAACAGAGGGAGTGTGCACGTGTCGCTGTCTATACGCAAGGCAAGCGGCTTTTACGACCTCTGCTACAGCATCGACGGCACCGTGCAGGTGGCGTGCGACCGCTGCCTAGCGGAGATGGCGCAGCCGGTGAAGGGCGAGCGGCGCCTCACGGCAAAGCTCGGCAAAAGCGCCGGCGAGGACGACGACGTGGTGACGGTGGACGAGAACGATGGCGTGATCGATCTGTCGTGGCCCGTGTATGAGACCATCGCGCTGGCCATTCCCATCAGGCATGTGCACGAACCTGGCAAGTGCGATGCCGCGATGACCGAGGCCCTCGAGGCCCATCGGGCTGCCCGAAGCAGTGAGGATGGCGATGGCGCAGGCAACGACGCCCGCTGGGACAAGCTGAAGAATTTAACGTTTTAAACACTAAGAAAGGATACAGAAATGGCACATCCTAAAAGAAGACAATCGAAGACGCGCACACTGAAGCGCAGAACGCACGACAAGGCCGTTGCTCCTACGCTGGCCGTATGCCCCAACTGCGGCGCTTACCATGTGTATCACACGGTATGCCCCACCTGCGGACAATATCGCGGCAAGGTGGCAATCGTGATGGACGAAGCAGCCGAATAAGCGAGATGGGCAACATCAACGCAATAATCACCGGCGTGGGTGGCTACGTCCCCGACTACGTGCTCAACAATGAGGAGCTGTCGCGGATGGTGGACACCAACGACGAGTGGATTATGACGCGTGTGGGCATCAAGGAGCGCCGCATACTGACAGAGGAAGGTCTGGGCACCAGCTATATGGCGCGCAAAGCCGCCAAGCAGTTGCTGCAAAAGACGGGGGTGGACCCCGACACCATTGATGCGCTGATTGTGACCACGAGCACAGCCGACTATCAAGTGCCCTCCACGGCCAGCATTGTGCTAGGCAAGCTGAAGCTGAAGAATGCTTTCGCATTCGACTTCTGGGGGGCCTGCTGCGGATTTCTCTACACGCTCGACGTGGCCGCCTCGATGATACANTCGGGGCGCTACAAGCGCATCATCGTGATAGGCGCCGACAAGATGTCGTCGATGGTGGACTATCAAGACCGCCAAACGTGCGCACTCTTTGGCGATGGCGCAGCGGCGGTGCTCCTGGAGGCCACCGAAGAAGAGAACATCGGCGTGATGGATAGCTACTTCCGCACCGACGGCACTGGGCTTCCCTTCCTGCATGTGAAAGCCGGAGGCTCGGTTTGCGCCGCGTCGCACTTCACAGTGGACCACCGTCTGCACTACCTCTATCAAGAGGGACGAACAGTGTTTCGCTACGCCGTTACGTCGATGAGCGACGACTGCGCGCTGATAGCCGAGCGCAACGGGCTAAACAAAGACAACATCCGCTACGTGGTGCCCCACCAAGCCAACATACGCATCATCGAAGCGGTGGCCAAACGGCTCGACCTATCCATGGACAAAGTGATGGTCAACATCGAGCACTTCGGCAACACGTCGGCAGCCACCATTCCGCTCGCCCTGTGGGAATATGAGAAAGAGCTCAAGAAAGGCGACAATCTCATACTGACGGCCTTCGGCGCAGGCTTTGTGCATGGCGCCAGCTACTACAAGTGGGCCTATTAGAAACCCNTAACTCTCAATTCCAAAAGCAAGTGCATAAGTCAGGATTTGTCAATATCGTTGGCAATCCCAACGTTGGAAAAAGTACGCTCATGAACCGCTTGGTTGGTGAGCGTATTTCGATAGCGACCTTCAAGGCCCAGACCACGCGCCACCGTATCATGGGCATAGTGAACACGCCGGAAATGCAAATCGTGTTTTCCGACACGCCCGGCGTGCTGAANCCCAACTACATGTTGCAAGANTCGATGCTGGCCTTCTCGGAGAGCGCCCTGGCCGACGCCGACATTCTGCTCTATGTGACCGACGTGGTGGAGCTGCCCGAGAAGAACGCCGANTTTCTGGAGAAAGTGCGCCGGCTGCAGATTCCCGTGCTGCTGCTCATCAACAAGATCGACCAAACCGACCAACAGCATCTNGGCGACCTCGTGGAAACGTGGCACCGGCTGCTGCCCAAGGCCGAGATACTCCCCATTTCGGCAACCAACAACTTCGGCGTGGACCTGCTGCTGAAGCGCATCGGCGAGCTGCTGCCCGAGAGTCCGGCCTACTTCGACAAGGACCAGCTCACCGACAAACCGGCGCGCTTCTTTGTGTCGGAGATTATCCGCGAGAAAATCCTGCTCTACTACGACAAGGAAATTCCCTACGCCGTGGAAGTGGCCGTGGAGAGTTTTCACGAGGGAAAAGACCGCATCGACATCCGCGCCATCATCTATGTGGAGCGCGAATCCCAGAAGGGCATCATCATCGGCCACCAGGGCGTGGCGCTCAAACGAGTGGGCATCGAAAGCCGCAGGGCGCTGGAGCGATTCTTCGGCAAGCATATCCACCTGGAAACCTACGTGAAGGTGGACAAAGATTGGCGCAGCAACCGCCGCGANCTCGACAACTTCGGATACAATCCCGAATGACGGCCACGCGGCCCNGCGCCACACATATATATATTGTATATCACAGCGACAACCTAAAATTAACGATATGGGAAACTTAGTAGCCATAGTGGGGCGCCCCAATGTGGGCAAATCCACCCTCTTCAACCGCCTCACCAAGACGCGCCAGGCCATCGTCTCCGATGAAGCCGGCACCACCCGCGACCGACAATACGGCCACTGCGAATGGAACGGCCGTGAGTTTTCCGTGGTGGACACCGGCGGATGGGTGGTCAACAGCGACGACATCTTCGAAGAAGAAATACGCAAACAGGTCATCGTGGCCACCGAGGANGCCGACCTTGTGCTGTTTCTCGTGGACGGCCAAAACGGGCTCACCGATTGGGACGCCGACGTGGCCAAAATCTTGCGGCGCGCCAAGCTGCCCGTGATGCTGGTGATCAACAAGGTGGACAACAACGAAGACCTCTACGTGAAGGGCGAGTTCTACAAGCTGGGACTGGGAGAACCCATCTGCATCAGCGCCGCCACGGGCTCGGGCACCGGNGATCTGCTCGACCAAGTGCTGCAGAAACTGCCCGAATCGTCGGCCGACATCATCGACGACGACACGCCACGATTTGCCGTGGTGGGCCGCCCCAACGCTGGCAAAAGCTCCATCATCAATGCCTTCATCGGCGAAGACCGACACATCGTGACCGAGATAGCCGGCACCACGCGCGACTCCATCTACACGAAGTACGACAAATTTGGATTCGATTTCTATTTGGTTGACACCGCCGGCATCCGTCGCAAAAACAAGGTCAACGAGGACCTGGAGTTCTACAGTGTGATGCGCTCCATTCGCGCCATCGAGAACAGCGACGTGTGTATCCTCATGATCGACGGCACACGGGGAATAGAATCGCAAGACATGAACATCTTCCAGCTCATCCAAAAGAACAAGAAAAGCCTCGTGGTGGTGGTGAACAAGTGGGACCTCGTTGAGGACAAAAGCCAAACCGCCATCAAGTATTTCGAAGACACCATCAGGCAGCACATGGCGCCGTTCACCGATTTCCCCATCATCTTTGCCTCGGCGCTCACCAAGCAGCGCATCTATCGCGTGCTCGAAACCGCCAAGCAGGTGTATCTCAACCGCAAGGTGAAGATTGGCACATCCAAGCTCAACGAGGTGCTCCTCCCCATCATCGAAGCCACTCCCCCGCCCAGCATCAAGGGCAAATACATCAAAATCAAATACATNTCCCAGCTGCCCAATACGCAGATCCCCTCGTTTGTGTTCTACGCCAACCTGCCGCAATACGTGAAGGAGCCCTACAAGCGTTTCCTCGAAAACCAGATACGCGAGCACTGGACGCTCACCGGCTCGCCCATCAACATCTTTATTCGTCAGAAATGAGACGCCTCATCGTCCTCCTCCTCGCCATGCCGCTCCTCGTGGCCTGCGCCGACAAGAAGCCCGACCTGTCGGCCGCCTATGCCGCGCGCGACTACTACAACCTGCTCCTTGAGGGCCGGGCCGACCGCTTTGTGGACGGCATGGAGCAGGCCGGCGCCATCCCCGACAGCTATCGCCAGCAGCTCATCGACAACGCCCGCATGTTCATAGCACAGCAACAGCAGGAACATGGCGGCATCAGCAAGGTGGATGTGCAAAACTGCATCAACGACTCCGTGGCGCCCGAAGCCCAGGCATTTCTTCTGTTTTGCTTCGGCGACAACACCGTGGAGGAGGTGGTGGTGCCCATGACGCGGCGCAGCGGCACTTGGCGCATGAAGTAATCATCCTCCCCGCCCCATGCCCGAGAGTTCGAATCTCANGCGCCCTTATCTGCGCTATCTGAAGTTGCAGAAAGGATTCACGCCCAACACCGTCGAAGCCTACGCCAACGATGTGGGCAAACTTTTGGCCTACATGCAGGCTGAAGGCATTGATCCGCTCGGCGCCGGTCTCGACGACTTGGAACATTTCTCGGCGTCNCTCCACGACCTCGGCATTGCCCCCGCCACCCACGCCCGCATCCTTTGCGGCGTGCGATCATTCTATCGCTTTCTCTCCATCGACGGCCGCATCGACCAAGATCCCGCCGAACTGCTCGAGCCGCCCAAGCAGGGGCAACACCTTCCCGAGTATCTCACCGTGGAAGAAGTGGACCGCCTCGAAGCCACCATCGACCTTTCGCGATGGGAAGGGCAGCGCAATCGCGCCATCATCGAAGTGCTCTTCTCCTGCGGATTGCGCGTTTCCGAACTCGTGGAGCTCCGGCTCAGCAACCTCTATCTCGACGAACAGTTCGTCAGAGTGCAGGGCAAAGGGCGCAAAGAACGGCTGGTGCCCATCTCGCCGAAGGCCATCCGCGAACTCCAAAACTGGTTTGCCGACCGTTGCCAGATGCGCATCAAGCGAGGCGAGGAAGACTATGTGTTTCTCAATCGNCGCGGCGCTCACCTCACGCGCACCATGATCTTCATCATCATCAAGCGGTGTGCAGCCGAAGCCGGCATCCACAAAAACATCTCCCCCCACACCCTGCGCCACTCCTTTGCCACCGCCCTGCTCGAAGGCGGTGCCAACCTGCGCTCCATTCAGGCCATGCTCGGCCACGAGAGCATCGCCACCACCGAGATCTACACCCACATCACCACCGAAGCGCTCCGCACCGAAATTCTCCTCCACCACCCCCGCAACCTCATGGCTCCTGCGGCCCCCGACGATGCTCAAGAGTAGCCTATTGGGCGCGGCATGCAGGGCGCGGCGCGCGGAATTTTCGCCTTCTGTGGTATTCTCTCCCACGGGCGGCAACTGCTGATGNTTGTGCAAACGATTGCAAGAGCAATAGAGAAAAAAGTGGCCTTGTGGGCGTGGAGGTTGCGAAAATAATGCCTACCTTTGTGCAGAATTGTAGCGGCGCCGTGTGCAACCGTTGCGCAACGAGCGAAAGAGCATGACTTCAGGAGTTGCCGAGCAACGACCATCGAGACCGCGGGCGCCGCATGCCACCTTTTGAGATTACTACCGGAGACACCGCAAACATGATTTTAGGATTTTAAAATTGGCTACGATATGAACCGTAAACACTACAAAACTGTGAGCCGGCTGGGGCTGTTGCTGGTCCTGACGCTGGTGGTGTGTCTGGCCTGGCCGTCATCTACGAAGGCTCAGGGCTGGCCCGAGAAGTATGAGGGCGTGATGCTGCAGGGCTTCTATTGGGACTCGTTCAGCGANTCGGCATGGAGCAANCTGGAGCGGCAGGCCGACGAGCTGTCGGCATTCTTCAGCCTGATATGGGTGCCGCAGAGCGGCAAGGCNTCGTCGGACACGAGTATGGGCTACGACCCGNTGTATTATTACAATCAGACGAGCTCGTTTGGCACCGAGGCGCAGCTGAAGTCGATGATCCAAGCGCTGAAGGATAAGGGCACGGGCGTGATAGCCGATGTGGTGGTGAACCACCGNGGCAACGTGTCCAACTGGGTGGACTTCCCCCAGGAGACCAATCCCTACGACGGGCAGACCTATCAGATGGTGTCCACCGATATCTGTGCCGACGACGACGGGGGCGCCACCAAGACATGGGCCGACAAGAACGGCTATTCGCTCAGCGCCAACAACGACGAGGGCGAGGGCTGGAGCGGCATGCGCGACCTCGACCACAAGAGCAGCAACGTGCAGGCGTGCGTCAAGGCCTATTGCAAGTATCTGCTCCACTATCTGGGCTACACGGGCTTTCGCTACGACATGGTGAAGGGCTTCGACGCCGCCCATGTGGCCGACTACAACGCCGACGCGGGCGTGGAATATTCGGTGGGCGAATATTGGGACGGCAACACTTCGACGGTGTGGAACTGGGTGAGCANCTGCACCAGCGGCGGCAACATTCNGTCGGCCGCCTTCGACTTTCCGTTTCGCTACACCGTGCGCGACGCCATCAACAACAACAATTGGACCAAGCTGGCCAACACGTCGCTGGCCCGCAATGCAAGCTATCGCCGCTATGCCGTGACGTTTATCGAAAACCACGACACGGAGTATCGCAGCGCTTCGGCACAGCAAGACCCCATCAAGGCCGACACACTGGCCGGCAATGCCTACATGCTGGCGATGCCGGGCACCCCGTGTGTGTTTTTCAAGCACTGGCTGGATTGCAAGGCCGACATCAAGAACATGATCTTGGCGCGCAAGGCCGCACGCCTCCACAANCAGAGCGCCACCACCACAAAGGCCAGNGCCACGGGCCGCTTCGTGATTGAAACCACGGGCGCCGACGGCAACAAACTCTATGCTGCGGTGGGGCCCACGGCAGCCGAGCTCAGCGTGCCGAGCGGCTACACCGAGATACTTTCGGGCTACCACTACCGCTATTTCCTCTCCAACAGCACGGAGACGGCGTGGGCTGATGTGGCCGATGGCGAGTTCACCGATGCCTTCGACGTGAAGCTCACAGCCGTGTCGGCCACCTCGGGGGCACAGCTGGTTTACACCACCGANGGCACCACGCCCACAGCCTCCAACGGCACCACGGTGGCAAGCGGCGCCACTATCAACATCTCAACCACCACCACGCTGAANGTGGGCGTGCTGGCGGGCGGCTCGGNGAGCGAGAGCAGCGTCATCACCCGTCAATACACCAAGGAAGACGAAGAGCCCTTCTCGCCCTACGAGATCACCATCTATGTGAACGGNGACAACGTGGGCTGGACCGACTACATCAACTTCTGGACATGGGGCGGCGACGGCACACACACTCCTTCCAACACCAGTTGGCCGGGCGACAAGGTGAGTTCTACGGCCGTGATCGGCGGGAAAACGTGGTTCTGCAAAACGTTCACCATCAACTCGGCCGACGACTACGTGGACTTTGTCTTCAGCTATGGCAGCGGTTCGCCGCAAACCGTGGACGTGGGCGGCAGCAGCTATGGCATCACCGAGACCTCGTTCTTTGAAGTGTCCACCGAGAAATCGGGCGCCAAATATAAGGTGAACAACGTGACCGACACCTATGCCACGGCCATCACCACAGCCACCGCGCAGCCGCAAACCGACGGCGCCGCCATCTACGACCTGGGCGGGCGCTATCGCGGGCACGACGCCACGCGCCTGGCCAAGGGCATCTATGTGCGCGCCGGCAAGAAGTTTGTGGTGAGATAACCGCCACAAGGGCGCCGCAAGGNCCACACCAAAACCAACGGGCGAAGACATCCGCGCAAGATGTCTCCGCCCGTTTTCGTTTACACAGCCAACAGCCGCCGGCGCTACATGCGGCAGACAATGGGCTGATAAAGAATAGGAATGTGGGAAATGCCTCACAAGAGTGTGGGGCATAAATAACAGAGGTGTAGGCTATATATCATAGAAGGTATCGAACAGCGGCGGCGCCCCGNTCACACCATACGAAGGAACNGCTCCACGGGGATGCCCCGATTCTTGTCTTCGTTGTTGCGATTGGCGTCGATCAGCCGGTAGAGGGCNTCCATGGCCATCCGCGTGCTTTCCTGGAGCGAGCGGCCCTGCAGCAGTCGGCCGATGAGGATGGCCGAAAACATATCCCCCGTGCCAGGGAAGTGGACGGGGATTTCTTCGTAGGGCAGGGCAAAGGTTTCGCCCGTGCAATGATTGAATCCCACCACCGACGTCTGCCCGTCCACCACGATGCTGGTGATGAGCGCGCTCTTGGTGCCCAGCCGGCGCAAGCCTTGCAACAGCCGCTCGGCCCCTTCCATGTCAACGCCCTCGGCATGGTAGGGCATGTCGGTGAGATAGGCCGCCTCGGTGTAATTGGGAAACACCAGGTCGGCCACGGCCACCATTTCCCGCATACAAGCCACGCGCTCGTTGGTGACGCCGTTGTAGAGTTTCCCCTCATCACCCATGATGGGGTCCACAAATATCGTGGTGCCGCGGGCGGCCTGCTCCAGGCAGTAGTCGGCCACGAGCCTCGCTTGTCGCTCGCTGCAGATGAATCCGGTGGCGATGGCGTCGAAGGCAAACCCCAGCTCTTTCCACACAGGCAGCACGCCTTGCATATAGTCGGTGGTCTCCAAGAGATTGAATTTCCCGTAGTCGAGCGTGTTAGACACCAGCGCCGTGGGCATGTTATACACGGGATAGCCCATGTAGGACAGTATGGGGAGCATGGCCGCCGTGGCCACTTTGCCATAGCCGGCAAGGTCGTTGATGAGCAATATCTGTGTCATGTGGCGCTTCGGGTGAGGAGTGCGACGCGTGAAACCATGGTTTTCGCGCGCCTGCAAAAGTATGCTTTTTTCATCGTATAGCAAAATAAAAGCGCAAAAACGCGCGCGCATCCCGTTTATTTTGACTATTTTTGCACCACACAACCATCACCACACTAACCCTTCTGCATGAAACAAATCATTCTCGCGGCGCTGTTGCTCCTGCCCGCACAAGTGGCCAGGCCGGCCATCGACCGCACCGCCGTGTTGCAACGCAACAATCCTAAAACATCGGCGCTGGCGCCCTTGTCGTCGCTCACCGTGGGCAACGGAGGCTTCGCCTACACGGCCGACATCACCGGTCTGCAAACCTTCCCCTCGGCCTACGCCAAGGGCGTGCCACTGGGCACCATGAGCGACTGGGGCTGGCACGCGTTCCCCAACTCCGTGGGCTTCACCGCCGCCGAGGCGCTCACCGAAGACGGCTACTCCATAGAGCGATTTAGCGATGTGCGCCGCCGTGCCGCCGCCGGCTTTCTGCGCGCCAATCCCCACCGCCTGCACCTGGGCATGGTGGGCTTCGACGTGGCCGACACGGCCGATGTGAAGAGCTTGGGGCAAGAGCTGGTGCTGCAAGAGGGCACGCTGCACAGCGCCTTCATGCTGAAAAAGGGGCACTACAACGTGACCACCGCCGTGCACCCCGANCGCGACATCGTGGCCGCCCGCGTGGACGGCGACCGCCGCGTGCCCGCCATCACGCTGCGCTTCCCCTATCCNACGGGCGAACATTCCGANGACGCCTGCCGCTGGAACGCCGACTATCTGCACTCCACGGAGGCCGCCACCGTGGGCACTCATGCCGCCATACTGACGCGCAAGCTCGACGCCACCACCTACTACGTGACCGTGAACTGGGAAGGCGACGCCGACATCGTGCGCACGGGCCCCAACGCCTTCCGCCTGGTGCCCAAAGACAAGCAGTTTGCCTTTGCCGTGGAATTCACNCCCGAGGCCACGCTCGACGCCGCCCGCATCGAAGCGTCGCGCCTGTCGCCCGGGGCCGTNATGGAGGCCGCCGCAGCCCACTGGCGCCAATATTGGGCCCAAGGAGCCATGACCGACTTCAGCCGATGCACCGACCCGCGCGCCCGCGAACTGGAGCGCCGTGTGGTGTTGTCGCAATATTTGCTGGCCGTCAACTGCGCCGGCGACACGCCTCCCCAAGAGACAGGCCTCACCTACAACTCGTGGTTTGGCAAGTTCCACCTTGAAATGATATGGTGGCATCAAGCACAATTCGCCCTCTGGGGCCACCCCGAGCTGCTGGAGCACACCATGCAATGGTTTTTCAAAGCCGCACCNAAGGCCCGCGAAATAGCGCGCCGACAAGGCTTCGGCGGTCTGCGATGGATGAAAATGACCGACCCCTCGGCCGAAGAAGCACCGTCGAAGACCGGCAGCTACCTCATCTGGCAGCAGCCCCATCTCATCTATCTCGCCGAACTGCTAAGGCGCGCCGGTTGCGACATCACGGCTTTTAAACCGCTCATCGACGAAACAGCCGACTTCATGCTCGACTACGCCCGCAAGTCGTCCGACGATGCCGAGCCCCTCTATCTGCGCNGATGCATCCCCGCACAAGAGACGCTGCCGGCCGCCCTCACCGTCAATCCNCCCCTCGAAATGGCCTATTGGCAATGGGCGCTGGGCGTGGCGGGCCGCAAGGTGAGCATGGCGCCCCTCGCCGCCAGCGGCGGATGCTATGTGGCGGCAGCGAGCTTCCCCGACAGCTATGCCAACCCCAAGTGCATCAGCGACCACCCCGCCGTGCTCGGCGCACTGGGCATGATACCCCAAACTGGTCTGGTGGACAAGGCTCTGATGCAGCAAACGCTCAACAAGGTGTGGGACTGCTGGAACTGGCCCACCACCTGGGGATGGGACTACCCCCTCACGGCCATGTGCGCAGCGCGGCTGGGCGACAAGCAGAAAGCCGTGGACGCCCTGCTCATGGACCAACAAAAGAACACCTATCTGCCCAACGGCCACAACTATCAAGACCAGCGACTGCGCATCTATCTGCCAGGCAACGGAGGGCTGCTCGCCGCCGTGGCCATGATGTGCGCCGGATGGGACGGCTGCACAGAGCGCAATCCAGGATTCCCCGACGGCTGGGACGTGCAGTGGGAAGGCCTGCTGCCCATGCCCTGATCGCCACCCGCGCCACCCGCCGCCACGCCGCCCATGCAGAGACGTCCCCGCGGCGCCGGTGGCTCCTCCATTAACCATCATCACTCCACCCTAGAAACACCATCTTCCCGATGAAACCGATAAAAATGCTCCGCGCGATGCTGCTCATCGCCATCTCGCTGTGTGGATGGGCTCCGGCAATGGCCGAAAACTATCCCTACCGCGCCGACTACCTCTGGGTCACTGTGCCCGACCATGCCGACTGGCTCTACAACACCGGCGAACACGCCAAAGTGGAAGTGCAGCTCTACCGCTACGGCGTGCCNCAAAACGTGACCGTGGAATATGAAACCGCCAACGANATGCTCGACAGCGACCACCGCGGCAGCGTGAAACTCGTCAACGGACGCGCCGTCATCGACATGGGAACACGCCGCACACCAGGATTTCGCGACCTGCGCCTGCGGGCCCGCGTGGGCAACGACACCTACACCCACCACGTGAAAACCGGTTTCAGCGTGGCCGACATCCATCCCTGGACCCGCGAACCGGCAGACTTCACCTCCTTCTGGAAGAAAAATCTCGATGAAATGGGCGATTTTGACGGATCCTACGACCGATTCCCCGCCCCCGAATACACCACCGACAAAGTGGACGCCTACCTGATACGCCTGCCCATCAACCGCCACGGACAGTGCATCTACGCCTATCTCACCTACCCCAAGCACGCCCAACGCGGACAGTGCCCCGTGGTGCTCTGCCCCCCGGGCGCCGGCATCAAAACCATCAAAGAGCCCCTGCGCCACAAATACTACGCCGAACAGGGATGCATACGCATGGAAATGGAAATCCATGGCCTCGACCCGCGCATGACCACGGCACAGTTTAACGAAGTGAGCCACATGTTTCGCTCGCCCAACGGCTACCTCGAAAACGGCCTCGACAACCGAGACAACTTCTACATGAAGCGCGTCTATCTCGCCCTTGTGCGCGCCATAGACCTCCTCACCTCGCTGCCCGAGTGGGACGGCAAAAACGTCATCGTGCAAGGCGGCTCGCAGGGAGGAGCACTCTCGCTCGTGGCCGCCGCCCTCGACCGCCGCGTCACACAATGCGTGGCCAACCACCCCGCACTCGCCGACATGGGCGCCTACAGCGAGCCCGGCCGCACCGGAGGATACCCCCACTACCACCGCACGCCCGGCATGATGACGCCCGAGAAACTCCAAACCATGGCCTACTACGACGTGGTGAACTTCGCCCGACACATCACCTGCCCCACCTATCTCACCTGGGGCTACAACGACGACGTATGCCCGCCCACCACCAGCTATGCCGTGTGGAACACCCTCACCTGCGAAAAAGAGGCGCTCATCACGCCCATCAACGAGCACTGGACCAGCGATCGCACCGAGCGCGGGCACCTCGAATGGATAAAAAAGCACCTCAAATAGCGAGGCAAACGCCCCCATCCCAACACACCGTCGCTGCCATCGCGCCCGCCAAGCACACCAAGAGCTCCGAAAGAGCGGCAGGCCCGCGCCACCATGCCACAGTCATAGCGCCCGCCAAGCATACTCAAGACCCTGAAGGGGTCGTAGGTCCGCACGAGAGTGCGGACGCAATAACCCACGGTGGCGACCAACGGGAGCATCCGTGGGGTGACACTACGCTCCTTATTTTTCACCTCCAAAACCGCAACCGAAAAATGGAACAATTTGCAACCATTCCGCCGGTTTGCATTGTATGGATTTTTCGCCAATCTAGATGTTAAAATGGAAAAATGGAACACTTTTACCACCATTTCACCACACGGTTTTTGCAAGAATATTGACGGCGGAAAACGAGTTCCGCAGTCTTCGGCGCGCTATCCAATGGTTTTGGAGGCGCTATCCAATGGTTTTCGATCGCGCCGTCAATGGATAGCGAGTGCGAAACCATTGACGGGCGCGTGCAATTCTAAGGGATAGCGCGTGCAAAACCAGTGGATGGGAAATGGAAGGCTAAGGCATTGATAATCAGCGCCCATGGGTTTTGCTGTAAAAGGTTGACGGATAGGGGGTTAAAGAAAGTGGGCAAAAACGGGCTGTTTTCGCATCGAAAGACGAGTTGGTGACCGCCGAGGGCATTTTTGAGCCGTTTTCGAAGGTTACAAAAAGAACAATTTGGGGTGCTCGGAGCGTGGAGAGAGGAGACGACAGCGGCGAGAGGCCACGCGGCACGGGGGCGAAAAAAGCGCGATGAATTCGGGGATTTTTGATATTTTTGTGGGCATAAAAGGGGGCGCAGGCGAGGGGAGGCAGGCGGCATAAGCGGCGATGAAACGGCAAAAATGCACGATTTCATCGAACGCGGAGCGCTATTTTGACGGCGGTGGTGCACGGATTTTGCACAATGCAACATTTAAAAACACAGATGAAACATACTGAAATCGGAGTTAGCGATTGTTTAGATAAATTTGCAGCGTGAAAGTGTGTCGTGTCGAAGGGCACGGCCCGAGGCTCGCAAGACCGCAATATAACAGAAACCATAAATCCATCTAAACTAAAAACCATCATGAGACAAACCTGTCATGTATTGAAAACTCTTGGTTTGCTAGTGCTCATGTGCCTATTTGCCGCCACGGCGGAAGCACAGTCGCGCACGATCAAGGGTGTGGTGAGCACGGCCGACGGCCCCGCCATCGGCGCCACCGTGCGTGTGAAAGGTGCCCAGACGGGCGTGGTGACCGACTTGGACGGCAACTACTCCATTCAGGCCGCACCCGGCAGCATCTTGCAATTTTCCTATGTGGGCTACACCACGCAGGAGGTGAAAGTGGGCAACCAGACGTCTATCAACGTGGACCTGAAGGAAGATTCGGAAGTGCTGAACGAAGTGGTCGTCGTGGGTTACGGCCAGATGAAGCGCTCGGATCTCACCGGTTCGGTGTCGTCGGTGAACGAGAAGGCCATTGAGAAGAGTGTGCCCACCAGCATAGACCAGGTGTTGCAGGGCCGCGCCGCCGGTGTGCAAATCCAGGCCAACACGGGTACGCCGGGCGGATCGAACACCATCCGCATCCGTGGTACCAACTCGCTCAACGCCACGTCGCAGCCTATCTTTGTGATAGACGGCGTGATCATCGACTCGTCTTCTGAAGACGAAGGCAACTCAAACCCGCTGGCGTCGATCAACCCGAGCGACATCGTGTCTATGGATATTCTGAAAGACGCCTCGGCCACAGCCATCTACGGTTCGCGCGCTTCCAACGGTGTGATCATGATCACCACCAAGCGCGGCCAGACCGGTGAGGCCACATTCACCTATGATGGCTACATCGGATGGCAGGAAATGCCCAAGAAGCTCGACGTGCTCAATCTGCAAGAATACGCACAGCATCACAACGACATCGCAGACGCCCAGATCACGAACGCCAGCAGTTCGTATATCCGTCCCGAGTTGCTCGGCGAAGGCACCGACTGGCAGGATGAGCTCTACCGCAAGGCGCTGATGACAAGCCACAACCTCTCGATGACGGGCGGAACGGAGAACATCAACTATGCCATTGGCGCCGGCTATCTCGACCAAGACGGTATCGCCATCGGATCGAGCTTCGTGCGCAAGACGCTCCGCGGCAACCTCGACGCCAAGCTGAAGAAATGGCTCAAGGGNGGCATCAGCTTCTCGCTGGCCGACAGCAAGCAGAAGACCGCTTCCACCTATAATATTATTATGACGGCACTGCAGAGCCAGCCCACCGTTGCCGTGCGCAATGCCGACGGCACCTATGGCGGCCCCGANGATGTGTATATGCCCGACAACCCCGTTGCCCTGGCCGAAATCACCGACCAGCACAACAAGAAGACCAATTTCCGTGCCAACACTTATCTGGAAGCCGAGATTATCAAGGGCTTGACCTTCAANACGGAGCTCTCGGCCGACTATAATCTGGCCAAATACTACTACTATCAGCCCGACTATCAGTTTGGCGTGCGCACCAACGATGAGCGCAAAGGCACGTGGACCAAGACAGATTCGCGCTATTGGTCGTGGCGCAACATTTTGACCTACAACAGAACGTTTGCCGAAAAGCACACCATCAACGTGATGCTGGGCCAGGAAATGAGTCACAACCACTGGGAAACGCAATACTCTGTCACCACGGGATACTTATCTAACTCGGCCACCGACATCTCGGCCGGTAGCTATAACGACTCCCGCACCACGGGCTATCAGAACAACACATCGCTGTTCTCCTACTTTGGCCGCGCCTTCTACAACTACGACGAGCGCTACCTGCTCACCGCCACGCTGCGCCACGACGGTTCGTCGAAGTTTGCCGACGGCCACCGCTGGGGCTGGTTCCCCTCGGCCGCCTTCGCATGGCGCATCAGCAACGAGAAGTTNCTGCGCGACCATCCCGTGCTGAGCAACCTGAAGCTGCGACTGGGATGGGGCGCCACGGGTAACCAAAACGTGGAGAATTGGGCCTACATGGCCATGCTCAGAACCTACTCCACCGACTGGGGAGCCGGCGTGCTCAATGCCAACAACGCCAACAAGGAGCTGAAGTGGGAGACCACCTATCAAACCAATATCGGTATCGACGTGAGCCTGTGGCACAACCGCATCGAGTTTATTGCCGACTGGTATTACAAGAANACCGTTGACCTGCTCTTGAAAACCGACCTGCCCGCCTTCCTCGGATCGGGCGCCGGCAGCAGCTATGGCGTGGCCTCCAATCCCTGGGCCAACGTGGGAAGCCTGCGCAACACGGGCGTGGAGTTCACCCTCAACACCGTGAACATCGACAAAGGCGGCTTCCAATGGCGCACCAATGCCGTGTTTACACTCAACCGCAACAAGGTGCTCTCGCTCGACACCGAGACNGGAACGCTNCCCAAAACGCTGCAGGTGGGCGACGAAACCAACACCGTGACCAACACCATGGTGGGCGAGCCCATCGCACAGTTCTGGGGCTACAAAGTGATAGGCCGCTTCGACAAGCCCGAAGACTTCTACTATCAGGATGCCGATGGCAACGTTTCAGCCGTGGCGCTCCCCGAAGGAAAAGGCATCGGCGTGAACGATGTGTGGATNGGAGACTACATCTTTGCCGACCTCAACAACGACGGCGTGATCGACAACGAGGACCAAACGTTTATCGGCAATCCGGAACCCAAGTTCACCTTCGGCTTCGGCAACACCTTCTCGTGGAAGGGCTTCGACCTGAGCATACAGTTCAGCGGCTCGTATGGCAACGACGTGCTCAACTACAACCGCCGCTTCTTGGAGGTCACGGGCACCACTTCGAACGCCCTCAAGACCGTGCTCGACTATGCACGCGTGGAGAAAATCGATCCCCAGGGCCCCGACGATTATCGCAACTACTACGTGGTGAACACCGGCACCACCATGCCGCGCCTCTATTCCACCAGCAAGGCCAACAAGAACAACCGCGTGAGCGACGCCTTCGTGGAGGACGGTTCTTATATCCGTCTGCAAAACATTTCGCTCTCTTACACCTTGCCCAAGGAATGGCTGAAGAAGGTGTTCCTCACCAACGTGAGGGTGTATTGCAACATCCAAAACCTGTTCACCATCACGAAGTATGACGGCTACGACCCCGAAGTGGGTAGCCTGTGGGGCAACGCACTGATGAACGGCATCGACTACGGCCGCTATCCCTCGCCGCGCATCTACACCTTCGGTCTTAATGTTTCATTCTAATCAAAGGAGGACATCACATGAAAAAGACAATAAAACTGATAGCCATCTCGGCAATAGCCCTCACCATGGCAGGTTGTGCCAACGATTTTCTCGACCAAGACAACACGTATCAGCTGAGCCAGGAAAGCTTCTTCGACAGCGACGAAGCCGTGGATGCAGCCGTCAAACCACTCTATAGCTACGTGTGGTACGACTTCAACGACAAGTTCTCCTACGCCATGGGCGACGGCAGGGCCAACAACATCACGGCCCAATACTCCAAGTATATCTATCCCTACACCAACTTTGAGGAAACNTCGCTCACCGACGGACTCACCGAAGCGTGGGCCTCGCTCTATTCGGTGGTGGCACAAGCCAACAACACCATCAACAACATCGTGAACTATGGCACCGACAACATCAGCGAAAGCGCCTTCTTGAAAGCCATGGCCGAAGCCCGTTTCATGCGCGGCCTGGCCTACTGGTACATCGGCTCGCTGTGGGGACGCGGCATCATCTATGAGAACACCGGAAACCTGGTGTCCAACTATGTGGTGCCTGCACAGCCGCGCACCGACGTCATCGAGTTTGCCATTCGCGACATGGAATACGCAGCCGTGTATCTCCCGGAAACGCAGAGCGGAGAGGGGCGCGTCAATAAATATGCCGCCTATGGCATGCTGTCGCGCATGTATCTCTCGATGGCCGGCCTAGTCACTGAGGGCCGCTACGACCAAACCAATGCCGCCACCGACTTCAACCGCGGCACGCGCAACGAATACTATCTGAACATGGCCAAGAAGGCGGCCGAGAAAGTGATCGATGAGAGCGGCGCCACGCTGCTCGACTACTACGGCGACCTGTTCGACATCACCACCATCGACAACAACGAAGAGTCGCTCTTCCAGCTGCAATTCATGCCCGGCACCGACATGGGCGGCGCAGCCAACTCCATGGAGCGCTTCCTCTCGTGGTCCACAATGATAGGCTCCACCAACTGGGGCGGCGCCACCTACTGCTCGTGGAACCTGTGGCAGGAGTTCAAAGAGTATGAAGACGAAACGCTCGGCATTACCGTTGACGACGCCACCCGCCGCCACTACTGCGTGGCNTCCTACGGCGAGTCTTATCCCGAGCTCTCCGCTTCGGGCGANGACGACCCGTATGTGTATGGCATAACGGAGAATCCCGGCAACCAGGGCGCCAACATCAAGAAGTATGTCGTGGGCACCAACAAGATCAACGGCATCAGCGTGGTGGGCAATTCCGGCACCAACGTGTATATGCTTCGCTTGGCCGAGGTTTACCTCAACTACGTGGAAGCAGTGATGGGCAACAACTCTTACACCACCGATGCCGAGGCNCTCGNATTGTTCAACGAGATCCGCACCCGCGCCGACATGCCAAAAAAGAGTCGCATCACGTGGGAAGACCTGCGCCACGAGTATCGCGTGGAGTTCGCCTTTGAGGGACAATACTGGTATCAACTCTTGCGCCGCTCCTACTACAATCAGCAGGAAGTGGTGAACTATCTGAACAANCAGCAGCGCAATGCCTCCTACTACACGGCATCCACCCANACCTATGAGCTGGACAAAGACTATGCNGCCCCCGGCCCGAGCGTGTCGCTGGCCACCGCAAGCAGCCTGGTGTTGCCCATCGCCGACGCCGATCAGACCAAGAATCCCTATCTCAAGACCAGCGACAACGAGAGCTGGGTGTTCGAAGAGCGCGAAGTAACAGACGACCAACTGTTCGACTAATCACTCACCCCCACACATTATTATAATATAGCATCATGAAGAACTTAAAATATTTCCTCGCATCGTGCCTCGCGTTTGCGGCCTTCGCCTTCACCGCATGCAGCGATAGCGATAGCGGTAGCTCCGCACAGATGACCATCGAGAAGGTGTTTCTCGAGGACGCGAAATCAACCGTCAAAGACCGCGAAGTCACCTTTGCGCGCCTTGGGCAGCTGATACGCATTCAAGGATCAGGGTTCACCGGATTGAAGAAGATTTATATCAACGGCTACGAAACCTTCTTCAACAACGCCCTGATGACAGACAACAACATTTGGGTGACCATCAGCAGCAAGACTCCCGTGTATAACGCCGAAGAANATGTGCGCAACACCATCACGCTGGTGAAGGACAACGGCACCTACACCTACCAGTTTGAGATCCGTTCGGCCATGCCCGCGGTGACACATTTCAGCAACACGCTGCCGCAGCCTGGNGAAACCGTCATCGTGTATGGCTCCAACCTGCAAGAAACCACACAGATTACGCTGCCCAGCGGCACCGTCATCACCGACATCATCAACGACAAAGACGGCGAATGGTACTCGTTTGTGATGCCCGACGGCGAAACCGTGGGCGGAAGCATCACCAGCGTGGGCACCAACGGAATGGCCATCACGCCCGAATACTTCAACAACACCAACACGATGATCATCAACTTCGACGGCGTGGGCACCCAGAACTACTGGAANTGGAGCGAAACCGGCAGCATGATCAACGCCGACGACCTGGTGGACGATCCCCTCAATAGCGGTCGCGGCAAGGTGTGCCAGCTCATCCCCCAGCGCATCATCGACAACGGCGGCGTGGCTGCCTCCAAGGGCCGCGCCTCGGAAGTGTGGGCCGCCGGCAACGACGACGATTCCGATTGGACGTGGATGACCACCTATATCGACGCCTCCACGCCGCTCGAAGAGCTGGCCTTCCAGTTTGACATCTACTGCCCCGAGAAGTGGGAGCTCACAGGACAGATCCAAATCACCCTGCAAAACAACATCAACTGGAATGGTTATGGCTCCGACGAAGCCAGCAGCAGCAACACACAAACCTACGTTTGGGTGCCTTGGCTCAACGAAAGCGACGGCACCACCACCTCGTTCCAGACCAGCGATTGGCGCACGGTGACCATCCCGCTGAGCAGTTTCTCGAAGTATGCCAACGAGATTAAAGACGACTTGGCGCCCACCTTCCAAGAGGTGATCGACGACCGCAACGCCGCCGAGAACAAGCAGTGCGGCATGGGATTCGTGAACTCCGACGTCAAGTATGTGGACAAGACCGACGCCACCAAGGTCACCGAATACGCCTCGTCGGTGTGCAAGCTGCCCATCTACGTGGACAACTTCCGCATCGTGCCCATCGCCACGTTCTCGGTTTCCGATTTCGACGATTAACATTCACCCGTAAAAGCTCAAGATATGAAATACAATCGCATATTCATTTCCGCAGCGGCAGCCTTAGCGCTCCTCACCGCTTGCGACGACCAGAAGATGGAATGGGGTCTGCCCCAAGGGCACTACGCCGTCACATCCGCCGACATACCATCGTCTGTGGCCGAAGTGCTCGCCAACTATGAAGACATCAAGACCTACGCGGCGCAGTACACGCCCAACATGATCATTGGTATCGGAGCCTCGGCAGACTATTACATCAACGCCGATGGCAGGCACAACGAATACAAGCCCCTTGTGGACGCCAACTATCAGATGTTCACTTGCGGCAACGCCATGAAGATGGACGCCCTCATGACCAACACCGGAGGACTCAACTTCACCACACTCGACAATCTGATCGACGCCATGAGCGATACCGACCTCAAGCTCTACGGCCACACTTTCCTCTGGCACACCCAGCAGAAACAGGCCTACTTGAAATCGCTCATCGCTCCCACACTNGTGGTGGAAAGCTCCAGCGACATCGCCAACATGCTGGCTGGCGACGCCTCCACCTTCGACGGCGGCACCGACGGCGGCTGGGCTTCGTGGGGCAGCAACAAGGACCAAGTGACCTACGACGGCGACGGCGTGGACGGCACAGTGTGCGCCGTGCTGAAGAACAAGGGCGACGGCAGCAACTGGGAAGCCCAGTTTGCCTACACCTTCGACACGTATCTCGACCCCAACACCGAATACACCATCCGCTTCCAGGCCAAGAGCTCGGTGACCGGCGGCGTGCTGCAGTTCCAATATCAGAACGGCTCCACCTACGGCAGTCAGGGGGGCTACAACGAGTTCGCCCTCACCACCGAATGGGCCACCTACGAATATTCGTTCACTCCGGCCCATGACGACGTCAACCGAATCATCCTCAACTTCGGCAAAGTGGGAGCCACCTACTATGTGGACAACATTGAATTCGGCATCAAGCAAGAAGACCCGATGGACAACGTGCTCACAGGCGACTCCTACGACTTCGAGGGAGGCACCACCGGCAACTGGGGCTCNTGGGGCAACTCGTCCACAAAAGACGTGGCCTCGCCCGGCTACGACAACTCCTCCTACTGCATGCATCTCAACAACCCCACCGATGCCAGTGCATGGANCGCCCAATGCGCTTACACCTTCGACACCTACTTGGAGAACGACACCAAGTACATCATTCAGTTCTANGCCAAGGCATCTTCCGCCTCGTGCACACTGCAATGCCAATACCAAAACGGCTCCACCTANGGCAGCCANGGCGGATACAACGTCTTCACACTGGGCACCGACTGGACCCTCTGCGAGTTTGAATTCACCACCGCCTACGACGACATCAANCGCATNCTCCTCAACTTTGGTGCCGTGGCCGGCGACTACTACATCGACAACATCAAGTTTGGCAAGTCCAAGAACCAGNCCTCGGGAGCCAAGCGCCGCGTGAATCGCGCACCGGCCGNCAGCTACTACGTGCTCAAAACCGCCGAAGAGAAGCGCGCCGTGCTCCTCGANGCCATGGAAAACTGGATATCCGGCGTTGCCGCACACCTTGACGAGAAAGGCATCGTGCCCTACGGCTACGACGTGGTCAACGAGCCCATCGCCGACGGATACAACNCNCCNCGCGGNTTCAACAACGTGTTTGGCGGCTACGAAGACGACGACGACGGCAACCGAACCTACGACACTGCGCCCGAAGAATCCACAGAAACCGGANTCAAGCTCAACTGGCTCAACAACCATTTCTATTGGGGCTACTACGTGNCCGACTACGCCGTGAAAGCCTTCCAGTATGCACGGCAGTATCTCCCGGCCGAAACCAAGCTCTTCNTCAACGACTANGGNCTGGAAAGCAGCCCCGANAAACTCGCTGCCCTCATCACNTTTATGAACGGCATCGACGAGGNCAACGGCTCGNCCATCGTGGACGGCATCGGCACACAGATGCACGTTTCGCTCTCNGCCACCGATGACGAAGACNCCAACGCCNAAAACGTCAGCGCCCTCAGAGACAAGGTTGACGCCATGTTCAAGACCATGGCCGCCACCGGCAAACTCGTGCGCGTCACCGAGCTCGACATCACCCTCGGCACCTCCAGCCCCTCCTCGGCGCAATACAAGGCACAGTCCGACGCCTACCAAACGATTGTGGAGTCCTACAAAGAAAACGTGCCCGAAGCACAGCAGAGCGGCATCTCCGTGTGGACACTCTCCGACAAAGCCGACGANCACGAGTACTGGAAGAAAGACGATGCGCCCAACCTCTTCGACGCCTCCTACAAGCGCAAGTGGGCCTACAAAGGCTTCTGCGACGGACTGGCAGGGGAAGACATCGGCCTGCAGTTTGGCAGCGACGCCTACAAAGACTACTACATCAAGAACAACGTGAGCACCACCGTCTCCAAGTAGGCCCGCCACTCACACCGCGCGCGCCGCACCGCAGGGCCACCGCCGCCGCTCCGCTCCACCATCCCCGTGGACGCCGCGCCCCGCAGCCCCTGCCCCGCCGCCCGCGCCACACCTCACAACATGCTCATCCCACGGGCGACCTCCCACCGAGGCCGCCCGTTTTTCATCCCATCTCCGCCACCAAACAACCGGCGCAGCATCAAAGCCGCAAGGCCTTTCATCTGTTCCCCTTTTCGAAAAGCAATGCAAACAGTGCCTCCATTCTGCCATTAAGCATACTCAAGACCCTGAAGGGGTCGTAGGTCCGCACGAGAGTGCGGACGCCATAACCCACGGTGGCGACCAACGGGAGCATCCGTGGGGAGACACTACGCTCCCCATTTTTTCACCTCCAAAACCAAAACCGAAAAACAGAACAATCCGCAACCATTCCGCCGCTTTGCACTGTACGGATTTTTCTTCAAACTAGATGTTAAAAAGGAAATCCAGCACACTTCTTCCGCCATTTCGCCACCCTGTTTTTGCAAGAATCTCACCCTTCAATTTCTCATCCCCCAGTCTTCCGCTCGCTATCCAATGGTTTCGCACGCGCTATCCCTTAGTTTTCGACGCGCTATCCAATGGATAGCAACACCGAAACCATTGACGGCGCGATGCAAAACCAATGGATAGCGCGAGCAAAACCATTGGAATGAAAACGGAAGGCTAACGCCCTGAAAATCAGTGCCCATTGATTTTCTTATAAAAGACTGTTGTTCAAGTGTTTGCAGAAAGTGGCTCAAAACGGCCCATTTTCGCACCCAAAGACAAGTTGGTGACCAACGATGCCCTTTTTGAGCCACTTCGGGAGGTTATAAAAAGAACAATTTGAGGGTGTGAGAGTGAGGAGCGTGGTGTCACTTTTTCACGACCTCTTCGAGGTCGATAGCGGGGGACATGATATACCCACGGAGGCGCTCGGGGCGCCACCGTGGGTTATTGCGTCCGCACTCTCGTGCGGACCTACGACCCCTTCAGGGTCTTGGATATGCTGGGCGGCGGACAACATCGGACGCGGACGGCGGACGTGGAAGGATAAGTGGCGGGAAAAATCGGCGGGAAACGGCAGACATGAGAGAATCGGCGGCGGGGGACATCGTGCGGAACAGGTGGAAGTGGAAGAATCAACGACGGGACACATCGGGCGTGGGCGGCGGTGTTGGATTTGTAGAAAAGTCGCAAAATGTGGGGAAAATGGCGCCAAGAGTAAACAAAATGCGGGAATGGGAGAAATTTTGTCAGTAATTTTTGCGCTGTTTTCTCAAAACGCTGTATCTTTGCGGCGACGCCCTGCAAAAGGGCGGGCAAGGATGCGGCGGCCGGAGACGGCGGCCGAAGTGCTTGAAAATCAAAAGGCATGGGCCAGCAGATTGAGATCCAAATGCCCGAAGCATCGGCGCCACACACGTTGCGAACAAGGGCCATGCACAGGGAGGCTGCAGATAGGCCGTCAGGAAATCGAGAGAAAAAGAGGGCTAAAATACTAATAACTAATAACCGAACAACATGAAAAGACTTTTTACTATGGCGGTGGCGCTCCTGGCGAGTGCGGCCCTTACGGTCAGCGCCGACGAGGCGACCATCGGACGGACGCTGAGCTCCGATTATTCGGCTTATGAATACACCGACGTGTCGGGCATCTATGGTCTCTCGAGTGTGGCGGCGAGCGATGGCACGGGCAAGACGGGAACAGGCAAAGAGGTTGTCTTTGGCACTACAACGACAAAGACCAAGGTGAGCGCCACCTGCTATCGCGACCAAGACAAAAGCGGCACCAGCGTCAAGCAACTGACCGACGGCGTGTATGCCGGCTTTAGCTTCACGGTGGACGAGGGCTATCAGATGGCGCTGAGCGCGCTGAATGTAGAAGTGGGCGTCAGTGTCAACATGTCGTATAGTGTGGCGATTTCCAACGGCACAACAGACCTCTACACTTCTGCCAGCACCACCATTACCAACTACAACAAGTCCACAGCCACGGGCAAGACGCTGAGCGAGAGCATCAGCGACGTGACGCTGGAGGAAGGCACCTACTATGTGCGCCTCTATTATTGG